>JAAUXU010046256.1_pt1 | contig 31919 bp, 39 predicted proteins | sample 7278151 | NCBI WGS metagenome assembly JAAUXU01 (sample SAMN14350113, study PRJNA611818) | marine sediment metagenome | isolation source: surface marine sediment (1.8m) | place: French Polynesia: Moorea | collected 2018-08 | reverse complement strand
CACCATATCTGAGAGACCGTGACCCAGTGTCTATCCACCAGAAAGTCTCACATCACAGCTCAGTGTGGATGTCCAGAAATTGTTCATTTATATGCTTGCACATCAAACTGAGACGCAGTGTACATGTTCAGGGTGCGGAATTCGAATTGAGACAACTGCATGACTGCAATAGCGTCACCAAGAACACCTCACTTGGGACATTGTTGGACCATCTGACATGCGAACTTGGCTGCCTGATGGCACATGAGTCAGAACAGTCAAGGTAGTACTAAATAGGTTCTTTATTAAAGAAAAACCTTAACGTCACCTGAATCCCTCATGCCTTCTTCCTTCCACTTTTTTAGCACCATTAAGCAACCACAACGCCTTGAAGTCGTTGCTTTCTAATAGTAAATCAAGCCAGTTCAATTTTACTATTTGCCATGTGAGAGGTAAAAGTGTTTAGTGTTTATTTCAGTATTATATCATTGACTTTCATTATTGGACTACGGGTCATCTTAGGAAGGCAAGGGCTGTGTCACCTAACTCGAGAGTGTGGAGGACCTGAGTAGAGCTGTGTCGAGCCTTGGTTGACTAGAGTCAACTAGATTGTGGTTGATTTTATGGAGAAGGTAAAGAAAGACAACAAACTAAAAAGTGGACGTTGTAACTTACGTAGCTCCTCGCGGATAATCTGGGCAATGGGTTTGAATTTGAGACTCAGACTACAAAAGCTCGAGCTCGAAAGGTTTAGACACTTGAGCTATGCAAGCTCGAGCTTATATCTTTCGAGCCTATATCCTTCGAGCCGTGAGCCTCACAGAGCCGAGCCTATGCCCGATACAACTCCAGACCGGATGGTACGGATTGTCTCGGCAGACTTTTCCTGGGGTAGGACCGAGTTTGGGCTGGCAAGGATCAGTCAGGGTTGAGGGTTAAGAAGAGGTTGGGTCAGTTCGGGCTGAGACTGAGTTTATGTTGGAGAAACCCCAGGCATGTGTAGGACAAAGACCAGGAGGCTGGGGCAAAAGGGAGCTCAGGCTAGCCTCGAGCCAGGGTGAAGTGAGGGTCTGGTCTCGGGAGCGCTGATGGGCTCTAGCCGGGCACAGGTCAATTCCCTGCCTGAAAGCCGCGGTTGATCAGAATTGTTCAAACGTGTCCGAGCAGCTCATCGCCAAGACTTGATCGAGGTCCAGGGCCAGAATGCAGTCGAAGGTGGTGGATAGTGGTAGCAGCTACATTGAGGGGCCTAGGGGCCTGTTTTAATGATAGCTCAGTATAAATTTCGTCATGTCCAACTGGTTGTTCTTGACGGTGTTTGTCGAGTCATGCCATTGTCTCTATCATAATTCCGCACCCTGTATGCAAAGTGACACTGCAGGGGAGTGCGCCTCAGACCACTGTGTACATCAGCTCGCAGTACATACTTCTACTACTACTTGCTAACCGTGTTCAGCGTGGCGGAGTAGCTCGTGCATACAGACTGTGACTATGTTATTGTGTATAACGTCCAGGGAATGGAAAACATCGTTCATTTTCTTCCCCAGAAATTTGTTGGTGACGAAAGCAGCAGTAATTTCCAGTCATGGCAGGTGGCCTGTCAGAAAAAAACACACTTCTGTATGCTGAGAGAGCAGCTGAAGTCGTTGCTTGAGACCTCTTGCCCTACATACATGATGCAAAAGTACTTACAACCAACCACGGGACTAAGAGTTCTGTCGACTTCCTGCTGAAGGAATCAACGTTCCTGACTTCATTTTTGGGAATAAGTTAGCGTTAACAAGTGTAATCAGTAGGTCACACTCATCAATGTATTAGCATCAAGCAGACGGTAGGACAAGGTTGCCAGGACATTTTTCATAGCGTCATCGTTGCCATTGAGGACCACACCATGTAGGTAGTTGCACAGGGTGTAAAAACGGGGCTAAAATGTCAAACTTAGAAGGTTCAAGAGCCTGTATGGGTGGCGTCATATGCATTTTACCCGAAGTATGGACTTGTTAACCCTGGACAAGCAGTAGGGCTGCTTTTTCACACCTACCACCAAGCAGCAGCAAGATGTCTCAAACATCAAGAAGGAATCAGACCTTGGTCACCTCGTGCTGGGTCAACTCGCCCTTGAGCATGCCAATGGCCTCCTTCGTGACGAATTCGTTCTTGATGCTTCGCCATTTTGAGACATTCAGATGCTGCAAAACTCAACCCATCATTTTTTACACCCTGTATATGACGGAGGGAAAGTGGTCATTTTTCCCCAGTTTCGCAGTTTCAGTCATTGTCAAATTGCAGAGGATTGAATGACATTGGATATATCATAGAACTAAAATGTATTTCCAAGATCCCAAAGAGACTCTGTGAACTATGAGTATCAGTATTTTTCCATTCTGCTGCTTTACGACACTTTTCTGTTCTTCAGGAAGAAAACTCGCTTGATTTGTTGTATGCATGTAGGAAATCTCAGTGTGTGCTTATCAGCAGCAGTCGGCCCAAACTTGCTCTTCATATGAATTCGAGCATATCTGTAACTCATCGCCAGAGAGTAGAAGAACGTGCACCATAAGAAGCTCGACTAAAAAAAACACTCGGGTTTTTTTTACACTTCCAAGAGACCGTGGAATGAATAAACAAACTTTCTGAGCTCTCACAATTGCGAGCTACCGCGACAAACTGAGTTTCTTCATGCTTTGAGTACAACAGCTGAGTCCGGAGACTCAGCATTAATAGTCTACTCAAGTTTAAACTGAATGACTGCCCTGTTGGGCCAAGGCCAACGCAGGTGCAATCAATAAAACTAAATTCTGTATCATCTAAGCTTGATCTGACCTTTGACTGAGATATTAGAGGGCAAAAATTTGCAGCACTTCAGCAATCTAACATGCAAAGCATTCAGAAATGCTTGCAAGCAACACTTGTACGACATTCTACAACTCTACTTATCAGCTTCTCTGATATGCAATTCGGCCCAAGCTATTCAATACGACCGCAGTATTTGTGCAACTCTGATTGACCAATGTGAGCGAGCTTCGGGGCGATGGACGATTTTTTCACGATTTTCTCCAATGTTCGGTGTTGCTCGAGTCTCGCAGCCATCAAGTGAAAGCTTTTTTTTCTTCCTTCTGAAAATCGTACTTTCCTTCTACGACACAAACCTTGTATTCATGTGTTGTACCATGAAAAACTTTCCTCAGCAAGATGTGCTCATCTTGCCTGCAGAAATGAACACTTGGACGTCGTTTAGAAATTTGTTATCGAATAAACACACTTTCAAGCCTCAACAGTGGATCGTACTTTATGAAGTGGGCCCCACTGCACTTTCCACGGCATGATGAGTGTTCGCAGAGCTGCCTTGACTTGCATGAGTCGCGCTACCTCTGGTAGACCCTGTAGTCTGGTCTCTCACCGCGTCGTGGTTACCTGGTCATGGCTAGAAACGTGGACAAGTCCATGCCTGATGTCTGCCAGGTGCACAAAGTCTTTTGCTAGAGTCAAAGTCCTCTGACCAATGGTAGTTGGAAGAGAAAGTAATGACTTTCCAATGAAAGTTTGTGGATTCCAGCGATCCGATAGTTTTGCCATGATGTCACAACTTTGAAACGAAGGAAAAGTAGAAGTCAAAGCTTTCAAGGTCCGTAGAAGAGTACTTTGAGACCCTCTTGAGACTCACTTTCTTCCAATCCTTGAACGATTGTGGGACGTAGTCATTTATGGTAGTCCCTACCCACAGCAGTGTCTGTCTGTCAGTCTGTCCGTAGTACTACATAAGTACTACGCTCTAGTACATACAACTGAGCAATAGTAGGGTGAGACAGCGGGTAGAAGGAACACATTCTTGGCAACTCCATTCGTCCCAAGTATGCGCAGCTGCAGTATTTTTTTGTTCAGGATTTTGGCAGCAGCAGCTAAACAAGTGAGAGCTTTCTTCGTCACTGGTTACACCCGCATTTTGCTTTTTAAGCGCATTACTTATACAGAAATGTCATGTTCTAGCACTACACACGCACACACACCATGTGTCACACACGTGCATGTATATATACTGTTTGAACCCACGCACACAAGTGTACCTAACACGAGAAAAGAGATAAATTGTTATTGGGTAAACGACGTCATGATCATTTGTTGCTGTCTCATTTTGGCGGCTTTCACTTGCTGTGGCTACTCGTAAATGGATGCTCTGAAGTATACAAGTATAAAAATAACAATGAAGTGTCTCTTTGTTTGTCTGTCCGTTTGTTAGCCCAACTGTCGGTGGCTGAATGTTACGAATCACTGCCTGGTCTCCTTGGAACAGACCCATCTCCTCCTTCTCCATGAATTCGAGCGGGCGGCGCTTCAAAAGCTGGCATTGCAAAAGTTGAACAAGGCTGATCTCGGAACTACCATACGCATTCCAAAAGGTAAGCCCGCCAGGCCCAGTTTGGAGGCCCCTCGTGCTGAGGACGGCCTCGACTTCCACGTCCTTCCCGAGCGCTGCAGAGCAGCAGGAATTTTGAAATAACTGGCTTCGTATGCTTTCCTCGAGTCCATTTCAAAGAGTGAGTGAGAGAAGGGAGAGGAAATTATCTCAGAGGTGAAAGCTTGAGGGTTTTTTGTGAGCGCGAGAGAACAATTTGTCAGACTGCTGTACTACTTAGAGTACTACGACTACACACATGCAAAAATCTTTCGTACGTGCTCAGGGTGTCAGGGCAAGAAAGCGTCATGGAAAGGTAACAACGACCCTACCCATTCTTTGCCACCATAGCTAGTTTGGGGCCCAAGGAAAGGCAATGAAAGCATGCAATGTTTTCATCTCTCTCTCTCAAAAGAGAATGGCTGGCATGTCTGACAGATGCTCCTCAGTCCGGAGATCAGGTGTCTCTCTTGATCTATGCTTGGTCAGGTCAGGGTTACCACATGCCCATGCATGTCATGAATCACTCTCCGGTCTCTCCAGGTTTGCCACCTGCTGTCGTTGCGGACGCGACAGACAAAAAGAACCCAAGCAGATGGCAGAAGAACTTTCTGGCTTGAGTGTTCATTGGAAAGATGCTTTCCAGCGGCCAGGAAAGTCAGTGAAGTCCCACCCGTCAATGGAAATGACGCTGTCTCCAGCCGATTTTTCTACCAACTTGTGGGTCCCTCAAGTTGAATGCATGTTGTTAGCCTCGCTTTCATCGAGCCGCGCACCCATCAATTTCGGACCGACGTATCTTATGCAGATCTTTCCAGCAGGATGAGGGGAAGGCAAAAAAAAAATTGAGTGTGAATTCTTGGCGAAAAAGGCAGCGGCGAAGGACAAATTTGCTGCGCAGAAAAAGAATTTTTCAAAAGCAACCTAACTTGATATAGTGAATATAACTTTTTCCCCATTGCCAGAGTCTACTGACCGGTTTGACTCCAAGTCAAAGCGTCGGGGCGCCTACCTGCTCAAGAAGAAGGTCATGCGGAAGGACAAGGACAAAGGTGAGCAAACGAGCGAGCACTTGCTGTTGCTGTCGTCGTCCAGCAGCCTGAAGAAGGCCATGGAGACGTGGAGCTAATTGCGATGACGGTGACGGTTTGCAGAGAAGCGTGACTCCGCACATCAGCCTGTGTTTGGCGTGCCTCTGAGCCAGTGCGTAGAGGGGCCCTTGCGCAAGCGGTCGACGGCGAGCGACGCGCCCACGAGCGCCGACGACGTCGCCTCGCCCGGAGGGGCCAGCGGCACCAGCGGCGCCAGCGCCGGAGGGAGCAGGACCAGCGTAGGATCGCTGACGGACAGGGCGGGCATGGAAGGGGTAAGTGCACCTGGGGCAAGCACAGTGCGGACAGTATGCAGGGTGGACTCAGGAGACTTGTAAGGTGGAAAACTGCACGGGACGAGCTGCGAAGTTCATAGCTTGCAAGTACTGTCTGTCGGACCTTGCGCATGAGGTCCAAAGCTTAGCAGTGGCTTTTTCCACACGTGAACCTCTAAAAGTTTCATGACAAGTACAGCGAATGTTCGATTTTCGCAACTGTGGCACAACAATGGGAGAAAGAAGAGAAACCGTCTAGATGGCGCTAATAGCATGGAGCTGAGGGGTTGGTACTGAGGGGCTGTTCCATGTCAACTTTCCACGTGATTCATACCTATATTTTGGTTCGTCACTACTGTGAGCCTCACTGGACAGACTCCATGGTAGCAGCGCCAACTGGTGGTACTACCGGAGAAATAACCCCGTTGGTACAAAAACCCCGATTCTTGCAAGATTTTGCGGGTGCTCACCTCAATTGATCAGCCAGTCGTGAAGTAGTTAATGTTAAAAAAATGCAATGAAACATTACAACAGGTATCAAGAACGTTTAAAGTGTTCTTCGTGTTAAAATACGCAGGCCTAAGTAAGTAAACATGGATACGCAGAGGAAGTTGTCAGACGCTGAGAGTAACCTTGAGTTCTACCACGCATGACGTAACAAAGATTTCCTGCGCAGGTATCTTCCCCTCCGCCTCCATCCGGTGGTTCCGCAGGGTCCTGCGAAAGCCTCAACGCGTTGGAACTCACCTCTCCTGGCCGGCGCCGCTCATCTGTTGGGCGAGGCTCCCACTCCTCTGCACTGGACGCGGTCTCCTTGGCCTCGGGGCTGCTGGAAGACGCGGCCACTAGCCTGATGAGGCCGCCGTCACCGTCACTACCCAACGTGCCACCGATCGTGCTCACGTGCATTCGACACCTCGAGCAACACGGGCTCAGAACAGTCGGGATCTTCAGGGTGTCAAGCTCCAAGAAGAGGGTCCGACAGGTGTGCTAGTATTGGTAGAATAACCAAGGATGAATAAGTAATTTTGCAGATATAACGCTCCATTTCAGCTCAGGGAAGATTTTGACAACGGCGGCGAGATCGCGTTCAGTGAAGACGTCGCCATTCATGACGTTGCCACCTTGCTTAAGGAGTTCTTCAGGGACCTGCCGGAACCCATCATTCCCAGGGATCTCCTACCGGGATTGTTGGCTGTTCAACGTAAGCACTATGACTATCTTCAGTGTGTAAGTCTGATCCATTATTTAGCTTCCTTAGTCCTCAAAATGTCAGCCCTGAATCAATTGGCAACCCTGACCATGTGACGTGAAAGAAAAGCATCATGGTACAGGCATTCCTCGTTTAGCGAACGCCCGGTTAACGAGTTTTTACTAAACGAACGAACTCTTTTTTAACTTTTTTTCATACACGGACCAGAATTTTCGTCTAACGAACCAACGTTTTATTTTTTTGACTGTCGGTCCAAATTTTTGCAAAGAGACTTTCTGAAATAAACCTGACATCCGACTGAATTTTAACGTTGGTCATTTGCTGGTCTATTTATTTAACAAATCTGGCCATTATGAGTGTTACGAAGTAGAGAACGTGCTTTTTTTTATTAAGGTTTCTTTTTACCAACTTTCAAATCTCATGGAGTGACTATAAAGTCTTATTTGGGGCAACATTATCTCCTCCAGTCACTTTACCATATAGTGCTGACCTCACCTAACAACTCCTCGCTGAAACAACACTAATTACGGAGTACATTGTGTTCGTTAGGTCAGGAATCCCTGTATGCCATTAATACACCTGTAGGGGAAACATACGTAGGACAAGTTTTGAAGTGCCATGAGGTGACTGACCTCCATCACTCGACGAGGGTCATCTTGCACAACATGTCTTTGCGGTGGGACGTATTAAAGACTCTACCTTAAATGCTAAATATGGATCACACAGTAGCACTATTTGACACGTGCAAGGTGAGAACTAAAACTAAGTCAATTGCTTCTTTTTTTCATGCATCAATTGATGTTTCAGTATCAGCTTTTCTGCGTGTGAATGTTTTTCTCACTCCTACTCCACACACGACCAGGACAGAGAAGACCTACTAACGATTGTGTCCTAACATAAGTAACGGTAAGAGTTTTTTATATTAATAATGAAACCTGGTATGAATATAGAGCACCTCTGGCCCTTCGGCTGTCATGATCTGACATATGCTACATTTCAGGGCTTTCAAGTTCTCATGACCAGACGCTGAACCTCCAACGGCTTCTTGAGCTTCTGCCCGCCGTCAACAGAGACACGCTCTTCGTGCTTTTACACTTCCTCGGGCTCGTAGCGGAAAATGCTGATGACAGGAAGCTACCAGACGGTAATGATCTGCTTCACGAAGTACAGGTTGGCCGAGGGAAAGAGGAGGGAGGTTCGTTTCCCCCCCCCCCTTCTCCTTGGTCCGCACTGCACGGGGAGCAATGGAAACTAATCCGTCCATTTGTAGGCTCCGTTGAGCCGGGCAACAAGATGGACGCGACGAACCTGGCCACCCTCTTTGCGCCCAATCTCCTTCACACGTTCGCCGAAGATCCATCCAGCGCCGCCGCGGCTGTCGCCGCCGCCGCCGCAGTCGGTCCCGGCAGTCCCATCCCTGCCACTGTTCACAAGACCTCATCCGGTTTCTCTCCCGCCGCCATCATCAAGCAGACGCATCATTCAGTCCTGCCCCCGGGGTCCGGTGGCGGTATCGGCGGCCACGTAGGTAGTCCGGGCGCGAGCGGCGAGAGCAGTAGTCGCATGGAACACGTGTCGGCCGTGAGGCTGCTCATCGACCGCCGCGAGTCCCTGTTTGAGCTGCCGGCCAGCGAGCTGCACGACGTCTACCTGTCCATGTACGAGACTTGCCCGGAGATGCTAGACGCGCTCTTGAGAAGGCGCTGCGCCCTGGCAGGACAAGAGTAAGTGCACACACCTCCTACTGCATGTGTGCCCACAGTACGTTCATGTTCATCGACTGCGTCATGCAGTACCTGTACAGGCACGTCGAGGACATGCGCGTCACCACTCTGGACGTGTGACACCCCTACGTGATCCTGAAACGCTCACACTTCTTCGTGCATGTGGCTTTCCAGTGAATCGACTTTTCATTTTCTCACTTTTTGCAGGTTTCTCGAGGACGAAGATGAGTTCGAAAGTCATGGAGACAAGTAAGCACCCACTTTCCTTGATATACGACAGTACTAAAAGATCGAAAGAGAGAGAACAGCGACCCAAAATCGTAAATTCGCATGCCGCATGCACTTTTATGCACGCATCTCTTATGTACTGCGAATAACCGCTCCTGCTCTAGAACACAAGCCACACACACACACACATAAGAAGTTTCAACCTTATCACAACGACGTGAAGAATTGACACACATCCATACACTGTATTGTAGGCTAGGTCAATCTTTTAGTTTCTAGAATGTGCCATAATTGTTGGCAAGACTCCGCTCTAGAATGGTCAGTTTCTAAGTCCCCTCTCTGCTGCTGTAAGGACTTTTAGAGCTGATCAATAGCACTATAGTGCTGGAGTGCATCAATAGTAACATAAGTGAGAGGGTCAAAAATTTCCGTCTGAAACAAAAGACAAACCCACTCGACCACGTGTTCACTACTTGGCATTGCATAACAAGTTTAGTAACATTCCAAAATTTTCAATATTTGGCCTAGCCTGATATACTACATGTGTATAACTAAAGAGTCGTCTGGATTTTTGAAAGCACTGGTCCGGTGAGAAGTACGGTGCACACAATATTGTTGCCATACGAGGCAGAGGAAAGAATAACAGAGAAAGCGGCGATTTTTGGGGATTATTACTTCTGCCTGGTTTTTTTTCCTGTTAACTGTGCGTTGTTGTCCGTCATCTCTCTCTTTTTGTCCTGCTGCATGTCTTTTTCTTTCCTTTTTGTATAGACTGGGTAGCTTGATCCCAGAGAGTAATTTGCATCAGCACCCGCGGCGTCTAATGTCTGATTCGACTCATACGAGGTACCAATAACTGACTGCGTGTGGTTTTTTATTAGACAGGGTTGCCAGGTCGGTCGATTCGGCCAGATTTTGGAAAGTCTGGTAGAAAACCAAAGAGCTGAAGTCTCACCAAATCCGACCAGCAGACCTGAATTTGGAGCCAACTAATAGTGTGTTAAGGATGAAGCTTTGGCAACCTTTGGTGTAATCATGGATTCTTGTATTTTTTTAACTTGACTAAGAGTTTTCTAATTTGGTCTCATGACTAGCCTGCATAACTGAAAAAACAAACGTACAAGCTGTACAAAATTATTTGTTAGACCTGAAAAACAAACAGTAAAAGTAGACTTCAACCAACAAATATGTCTGCTCAGTCTCTGGATTGTACACCTGGCCAAATCTGCCGATTCTCCTTCCTGATCTTGTCGTTAAGACTTTCGGAGATCTGGCAACCCTGCTGCTTTTGGTGAGCTACATGTAAAAAAAAACATGTTGAGCGTGACACGAAACCACCACTGAACCACGTAACATCTACGTGGACTAAAACTGTCTCTCTCACAAGGTCACAGTTAACCCTCCCCCTGCCACTCCCTTCTCCCCACCTCCAGTATTCTCCACTTGTCCTGGCCGTCCATGTGTCTGAGTGTAGTGCGGTCACGTCAAGCAGAGCAGAAGTGTTGCTATCCTGTCCACCCATCTTCGACGTCCACCAGTCCAACATGTGCCTAGCCAGCGAGTGACATGTTAGAAGCTAGAAGCCAAAAAAAATCCGCGTATCTACCGTGTGAGTCAGCAAAAAAACCCTCATGCCTAGCACCTCCTTGACCTCACCTTCCTCACCTTTGCTCACCGACAGAAGTGCCCACCTCTGTTGCCTCTGCGTCACTCCTCTTCACCACCACCACCCCCTCAAAGGCTAACTGTCCCGGGTACCCGTCCTGTCAGGCCGCCCGTGATTCTATCGGATAGTTTTTGACTCACACTGTAAGTAAGCGCTGCTTTACTATACAATACATACAGTATACTGTACCTACCTGTGTACAGTTCAAATGTACAGAACAGTAATCGTTAATACTGAAAGTATTGGCGAAACACTAGCGAAGCACATTACCTACACAGTAGTATTTTACCATATGCTCCACGTTAAGTTAAATAACTACGTGAATCAAACTGTGAGTACCTTTTTAGCCGCGGTCGACCACACTCCGGACGGGAGGGATCCGTCGGTTCCGAAGGAGGCGGCAGTACCAGTTCTTGGTTTCGTCTAAGAGAACTGAGTGAACACTCGGATATGTCCGGGGAGACGACGGCAGCGGCGGTGGCGGCGGCGGCGGCCGCCGCCGCCGCCGCTGCGGCTGTTTCTGCAGCAGGGTCTCCATCGGCCACAGGGGCTACGACGCCTGCTCAGCCGCAAGGTCAAGCAGCTAAACAACTGCAGAAGCAACGTGCGGGTGCGGCCAAGGGCAAAACGACCGGTTCGGACTCGCGATCTCGGGAACCTGGTTCTCCTGGAGCCGCCGTCAACACCCGAGTCGGAGTGCCTAAGAAGATAGGCACGGCTTCCACTGGAGTGAAGAAAGAGGCTTCCAGTCCGCTGTCACCTCCGCCTTCGTCGACACACCAACAGCCGCCGCGGCGGAATGCCGAAAGCGGCCGCGGAATCGACTCAGTGGTTTACAGCCCGGCGGCGTCCTCTTCTTCTGCGCGAGGAGGGACGCCATCAAGCGAGATGTTCTTCGCCTCCGGCAACACCACACCCAGCTTCGTGGCGTCGCCGCCCCCTATATGCTCTTCGCCCCCGATGGTATTCGGGTCACCACCCATTTCTCCATCTCTATCAACGCAGTCCTTGACGCAAGCAAAACGACCTTCTGCAGTCGCTTCGCACATGACTGGAACTTCAGCCTCTGGATCGGCATTGTCGACTGCACCTGAGAAATCAACCTCCTTAGACAAAGAAGAACCGCTCATACTTCAGCCCGTTCCTTCGAGTGCCCGTCGCTCCCCGCCGGAGAGCTCCGGCGCCTCGGGAAACAAGAAGAAGACGGCAACGATGGCGCCGATTCCAACCATTCGCGAAGCAACCCCGCTCAGTCCGACGGGCTCTGTGGACAGTTCTGCCAGCGGTCCCGGGGGCAGATTTCGGCCGCACCCTCGCCATTCTCTGTCGACGCCATCGTCGCGGCTATCATCGCCGTATCTCGAGGTAAGGTCCAAAACCGAGAATCTGGACCGCCTGATCAGCGACCTCGACCGTGAGGACGCTGCTGGAGGTGGCAGTGACGGTGGCGGCCAGAAGACCAGCGGTGGCGCACGAGAAGTGCGCAAATACGTGCGGCGACGCTATACAGAAGAACTGCCCGACGTCAGGTTGGAGGAGAACATGTCTGTGCAATATCCTCCGATTAGAAAGCAGCAACAACGTGCGGCTGCCGCCGCCGCCGCCGTGGTTCGGGCCAAGAACTCAAACTGAACTGCATACAGTGTAAAGGACAGAATTGGGCATAACTGCAGGGTGTGTGCAATCACTGAAGACGTCGCAATTAAGACCTACGCATATAAAGCGTACTGCAATGTGCAGACTTTCCTCTGCACTGTCAGAAAGGTTAACCCAGTACGTAATATGTACAAACGTGATGAGATGACCAAATGAACAACCTGGATATGTTGGAGAATTGTTTATCAAATAACTTCTTAGATACTTGAAGATTTCATCACTGACTGACAATGATATGCTACTCCTGATTACGTACGCACGTGTGGGAATATCCGAAGACTGCTGGCAGTTCACAAGATGTGCCACACGGCCCTGGTGATCACGTCTTCGTCGAACGACCTCGAAATTTTGTCAGGGATTCCGTTGGTCATCCAGATTCGCTGCAGTTCGTCGTACATGTCCTTGTCCAACTTGAGGGGGTTTCCCCTGCGCAGTCCTTCGTCGGTCTCGCCGTAGTCGTCCACATAGGGAGCGGGAATCATCAGCCCTGTGGGCAAACTCAGAACAATCATTGCCTTTCAAACAAACAACACACAAGATCATACCCCTTTTGGATTCTGAGAGGAGCAAGACTTGGCACTTTCTAATCCTGAGGAAGATTCCTTGCTCGGCTGAGCACGTCCGCGCGTGCGCGGTGCACGCGCCGCACGTACGGCCCTCGATCACAGTCTCGCAGCAGGGGCTCTGTGAGATTAGCGGACTAAGGTCAACAAACATCATCCCAAAGAGACTTCAAATGTTTAATGGGTGAGGCAAAATGAACACCTGATAGACATTGAGGTATGGACGCATTCACGCATGCGTGTATGTTTAAAGCATGAATTATTACCTTAGAGCAAACAATTTCTCCACACACGAGACAAAGACTGGGACTCTTGGACTCGCCGGCGACGCTGTTTCCGCACCTGAACAAGGCGCCCATCTCCATTACGCTCATGTACTCGGTCGGTAAAGAAATCAAGCGGCGTATCTTGGGAGGCAGAGACGGTGCAAATATCTTGGGAGATCTGCCACTCGGGAGCAATCTGACATTGTGGAAATGATTAGCAACTAACAGAGACACCAAGGACGACTGAGTGTTTACTTTTCTATGACTTCTTGCACTCCCAACATCATAAGAAAGTCCCTGATGGACTGAGGCAGGCCCAGGTAGGCACAAAGCTCCTCATAGGTAGAGCCTTTGGGCAAGGGGATGTCGCTCCAGAAGTGATGAAACAGAGCTGAGCAGCGCAAGAATCTCAACAACTTGTGCTTCACCTAAGGGAATAATCGTCACTCCAGTTACGAAGGATCAGTTTAAAAGGAGTCGCCCGTAAAATACCCTTGGAGCCAAATTATCTGGCGGGTTGAATGCGCACACCCCCGTGACTGTAACCGCCTGCTTCCAGAGTCTCTCGATGGCCTGACAATCGCTGTACTGACAAGGAGGAAGTTCCAGCTTCTGCGAATCTTCGCTGCTGGCTTTCTTAGTGTGGTGTTTGTCGTCTCGCTTCAGCCCCAGCAGCACTTGCAACAAGTGAAAGGCCAGACACAGATGCATGATGTGAGCACTCTGGAATACGATGAGGCGACGAAATCTTACATGTGCACTCAGTATTCAATGCTTATTTATAGTCAACTGTACAGTATTACTTCTGCGTGCAATACGCATTATATGTAGCATATGTACATAGTACTTAAGCGAGTAAGTGAGTAATATACAGGAAACTTACGTCTCTTCCCAATGCGAATGCCCTATCTTCCTCAGGGAAGAACAGTGCAGGCGTAGCCATGTGAAGAACGATCATGACGTTGAGAGCATCAAGATTCATGAAGTTTGTGTTCTGGTCGTTAAGTAACAGACAAGATAGGAGGTACAGAGCGTTGGAACGTAGATAGCGCATCCACGGCTTAGGACCTTCCTTGCGTCTAGACTGTGTGAGGGAGGACGTTTTCAAGATATCTTACACATACAATGCGCAAGGTTACAATGAGACTCACTCCTGTCTGATCGGCTGTCAGAGGATGAAGGACCGTGAGTCGCACCATAGACCTAAGAGTGTCGGCTTCTCGGTTGTTTCGTTCGTCTAATAATGACTTTCCGTCCCTATGCGCCTGAGAGAAGTGCAGCGACGTCGCGCAGCTCTGGAAGCAGAGCTGAAGCAGGCGGTAGTCTTCGACCATCACGCCGCCAGACAACGTTTTCTGGAAGAAGATTTACCGCTTCAACCTTTGAGTCCCAGCATCTGCACCCTGCAGCTAAACTTGGTGCGGACTATGGTCACATACTGGACTTATACTCACCGACAGCAAGTTTAGGGTGAAGGTGCTGGCCATGTTAGCAACCGACTCTGGCACTGGTTTCGACAGCTTGGGGCTCTTAAGACTGGCGGCTGTGTTAGCCCTTAGTCTGGGATTAGGCGACCGACCAGGCAAAAAGAGCCGGGGCAAGTCCGAGGAAACATCACCCCCAGTGGCTCCGCGCGCCAAGGGTCTGTCCTCGAGAGACTGAAAACATGAACAGCATGGACATGATGTTCACTGTACTGTACAGATTGTTACTGTACATATTACATGAATGCTGTACCTTGAAGTATCAGCATTCTAGTCCCGCACGTCCAGGACACTATAGCACTGGGCTTAAGCATCAGTGCACGACTATAGATTTTGAAGACAATCGTTAGAATTTTAAGCAAAACATCCTACCTTTTTAGTTACGGTGTTCCTGGTCTTTTGTACCCACGAGTAGAAGTTTTGATTGGGAGCCCCTAACTCTGTCAGAAAGTTCGAGACAGCTGGCATCAGAGGCAAGACACTGTTCGATAGGCGCAAGCAAATGGGACACAGATACTCGTTCTTGTTCACGTCGTAGTTCTTCATGACATGACTATGACGAAAAGGAAAGTTCGAGATAGACCAGGTTAATGTGATGGAAAAGCAACTCACCCCAGAGTAAAACTTCTTCTCTCCTTCTTAACAAGGTCGTCCATGAAGTTCTGGTAGCACCTGCAGGAGAATCAACAGCTTTGCGGTGGACGAATGAGTGAAAATGATCAATACGCATACCTTGCGTGCATGACGTGACCACACGAAGTGACCGTTGGCACACACTCCAATGACGGTGCCAGGTAGTCCAGAAGATACTGCGGTTGCGCAGGACTGAAAGACCCCCGGCGCAGCACGGCACTGTTTGAGATGTGCGCCGGACTCACGAGCGAATCCAGGGTGGCGTCGGCAGAGAGGACTTGGTCTGCTTGGCACAGGATGCAGGTGTAGCATCTGCAAGTAGGAATTATTATATTGGCTTCACTGCAATGACCATGAGAGGAGAAGGGAAGAGAAATATGAACGTCCAGGTTTCTCCCTACCTTGTTGAATCTTTATTGACTGGCGCTGTCGCCTGACTTCCAAGCGCCACAGGTCTTGGATTCTCCGGCGCAAACTGACTTCCGTCGCTTCCGCCTTCACCGAAGAATCCCGCCACATCAGTGGATGAAGTCGACGCCGACCCAGTGTCCATGCTCTCCAGATGATCGGCGTTTTCTCGCGCAAATTTGGTCTGCAGGTGCGACATCTGAGCCATCAGTTTGTGTCTGCGCCTCTCCGCGGCTTCAGCGCGACGCTTGCGCAAGGCTGCAGCAGCCGCGTCGTCAGTTTCATTTGTTGCTTCTTCGGCCTTGGCGTCACCTTCTCTGCTTTCGCCTTCGTTAAAGACAACGTACAAGGCCTCTTTGCAGCACTTCAAGGTGTAAGATAGCAACTCCCTGGCCAAGAAGAAAAAGTAGCATAACGTTAGTTCGTATACACTAGGCTAGGTCGAAAATTTCACTTTGCTTCTTCGTTTGGAGAAATGGGCCGGGTACTAATAAAATACGATTGAATACAAACATTTTTCAGCAGGGTTGCTTTCTTTGGGCACTTTTAACTCAAAGGTCCCAAACTAACAACTTTGGCAGAGTTTACTCATACTATACCGGTACTTCATCGAACTTGACTACATTGTGAAAAAGTGAGTGGTTCTCGAGCAACAGTACTTATCGGTTCAGTTTTAGAGGAGCTGCTTAGGTTGAATCACTTCTGTAGCTCAATCCAGTCAAAAATTATGGCTGAAAAAAGAAGTCTCTGCTACTCTTAGTACATACAGCATATGTACTAAGAGTACTAAGAATGTACTTTAACTTTGAGTTAAAAGTGCCCATAATGAATGGCCCTTAAAAACATTTGGCCAAAGATCAACGGGTCCCCCAAAAATATCATTTTCCAAAAAAGTACATTTTCAAACTCGTCTTAAATACACGAAAGAGTAAACTTTCCTTAATATGAGACAGTTTTCTCACCTGACATCCTGCGTTCTCAGATCCTCATGTTGAGACGTCAGCATCTGTCTAAGCAAGTCCACCACCTTAAACTCTTTCACAAATGTGACGAACTCGGCATCCTTGCTTGCAATGGTGCCATCGACATTGGAAGAGGACTCAACCTTTGATGACAAATCATCCCGACAGCCTTGAATGAGCAAGAAGCTCACCTGACGCACCATCTTCGCTGTGAAGAACTTGCTCTGCTTCTTCGTATCACAAGCTCTGACATGGAATGAACATCGGTGCTGAGCATTTCCATCGATCACAGGTATAGCACAGGAATTTACCGTTCTAAGACAGCCAGGATAGCTTTTTGTACAGGCAGTGAGGACGCCAGTTTAGGTAACCTCTCGAAGACTTTGGTCAGGGGAGGCAACGGCGGTGGCGCACACAGCTGCTTCTCCCCGACCTTTTTCTTCAACGCGAGCTGTCTGTCCAGGGCTTTGGAGGAGTGTTCGATGTTATAGAAGTAGTAGAACGGATTGAACTGTTCCAAGAACTCTGAAACAAGTGGTAGAGTCAATAGAGGATCCCACAGCGCCGATTGTGACATAAACTGAATTGGAGTCAAGCTTTCGTACCCCTTTTCACAGAGTAGAATCTCTTTCCTGCCACCCCCTCTAGCTGAGCAACTTCTCTGAGGACCTCATCCACGAGAGCAATTTCCTCATCACCCACTTCGAGGGCCTCCACGACCCTGGAGTGCGCCATAGCTTCGGCGCAAAGTAACTGGATGAGACGATGGCGTAGCTCCTGTCGCTCGCTTACTCCAAGGCCGATGTTGTGCACGTGACGCTCTAACAAGCAGGACAGTACCAGCTGCAGAAACGACTCGGCCAACGTAACCTGCTTCAGCACGAAGTCGTCGTCCTTAGCCTCTGTTAAGGGAAGCAATCATTGTTATCGGTGTGGGGAAATGAGATCTGATTTCTGTCCAACCCTTTAGTCTCTCCACTCTCTTGGCAACCCAGTCATCGAGTCTGAATCTCTCAAGGAGGGTGACGGTAATTCTGCCGGGGTCGTCGCAAGCACAAGCAGCTGCTTGAAGCATGATGAGGTCGTGACGCTTCAGAGAGGGGCACAAGTAGAAATTGTGGTAGAGGAAAGACATGCCCATGGGGGGTGTCCCATTCATGCGCCACATGCCCGCATCCATCGTCGCCAGGGCAGCAATGCAGGTCAACGCACCGTCCACCAGATGGAAAGGATCGCCGAGAGATGACAGTCGTCGAGCAAGATTCTCTGCGAAATCTACCACAGAAATGTGAGTGCATGAAGAATTGCGGCAGGATATGGCATGCGTGCAAAGGTTTTTACCTGGTGTGAAAGCCGAAAACGATGGTATGAGCCCAGCCAAGAATCGCTGGAACGGCACATTGACCGACACCGGGCTGTTCGCAACATTCTTCCTAGTTATTTCATAGGTAATCTCCTTGGACCCCAGCTTGAACACTTTGGGGTGGAGGGGACCTTCATCTTTAAAGATCTCCTTCACTACTTGACTGTAACAGGCGAGAGTGGATGTATCACCCATACGACGCCAGCATCGAATTGTCCAACAGTTCTTACTTTGTCACGGTGATAAGCGTAGCCTTGTCTCGGGCGCACCACTTGTGGATCATAGTGGTCAGAGAGGCGAGAGAAGCGATCATTTTCCCCACGTATTCCCATTCAACGCTCTCGTACTCGACGTGCTGACCAGTCTGACGCTTGATGGGGTCACAGAACTACGAAGAAACAGACACTTACAGCGGAATACTTGCTGCAGTTGACTAGCTATATGTCTCTTGGCTATCTGCGTACCTGCAGGTATGATAGTAGATTTAGGAACGACTGTGTTCCATTGGCGAAGTTTTCCCTGACCAAATCATCAAACTTGTCTTGCTCGACAGGCACCCTGAGCAGGTACATGAGGTCCGTGAGGACGCCTTGATAGCGCGAGTATTCCTCCTTCTCTTCCTCCATCAGGGTGGAAAGGCTCAGGTTGAGACCGGCCTGAAACTGGTCTGGAACAGGACAGAAGATAACATAAAAATGTATAGCATAATTGCATCGTTACTTGTTCCAGCTTTTTCACACCGTTTCTCATTTTGACGGGCTCCCCCAAGTGCCCTATCAATCTTCTCCTGAACATGTTGACGAGTTTTGAGAACACGTCGGTCTCGGTCATGAGCAAATGGGCGATTGACTTCACTGTGAAGAACTGCACCGTCAAGTTGACGAACGTGGTGTCGTCCTCCTGATCGTCGCGTACAAAGTTCTCCATGATAGTATCATAGTGACGGACAAACATCTGGAAACCAAGTGACAGCTTAGCAGAAAGCTGTGCTGTATAGACACCTACCGTACAATCACGCTTCATGTCATACGATACACGTTTAGGCAGGATCAGATGTCCCAATAGGGACAACTGCACAGGGGACATATTATAGCAGTGAAAACGAATCTAATATGGTTGGGGAACAGTGGCTTAAGCCCTTAAGCTTATGTTCCAGTGCCCATAAAGCGTGACTCTACGATAGTACTAATGAGACGAAATGAGCTGTACCTGGGAAAACAACACTTTAGAGTCATACTCCTTCATGACTCCTTCGATGATAACGTTCATCCACGCCCTCCGAATCTCCTTCCAGAAAAAGAGCTCACTAGTGAGGACTTTCTCCGCTATGGTCATTTTGTCGGTATCGCCCTCAAGGGCAATTAGCTTTGCTTCATCAGACTGAAAAAAGAGGTACGACACAAGTCTATAATCACCTGACCTTCCAACCACTCTCACATGACTTACGCAGAAGAAGACCTCTGAGAAAAGAGCCCTGAATCCTGAACACTTAGAAAAGAGCTTCGGCATCCACTTGAGCAGTCTCATCGAGTAATATTGGTGCGCCACGACATAGGAGGGAAGAATCTTCGTCTTCAGCAGCATCTCCATACGGTTGGTTCGACAGGCAGCATCCAGACGGTCACGCAAAGAGGCGCAGTCCTATATAAAAAGAAACCCACTATGTCGAACTGCGAACCACCCGTCAACCATAGTGATACCTTGTATGCTCCGACTAGTAGCACAGCTCTACCCTCCTTGTCGATCAGACTCGTGAGTTTTGAAGCTTCTCTAGTAGTCAACCTTGACTCAAAGCAGGCCTCCAGGACGTTAGTCACATCACTCTCAGCATGACTGTCGTCATTCAACAACAGCAAGCAGTAGTTGCTGTACTGTAAAAGATTACATCAAGTTTTAAAATTATAAACCTAAAAGTGACGTTGCGTACTTTGAAGCAGTATCTCAGCTCTGGCCAGGTCTCCTTCTCTTTTTCGCCCACCAGGAGGTCTGTGAACTTCTTCTTGTGGCACGTTACGTAGAGGCAGTACTTGCAGATCTGCGCGAAAAAAGTGGTGAACACATGAAGGGACTTTGTTCCTGATCTCTATACCGTACTAGTTCTTTCGCGCTCCCCACTTCGTTGGGTAGGAAAATGGCAAAAACATACAGCGCTATGTGCGCGTCTGTCCGTGCATCCCATCCCATGCACACCACTCGCTTCGCGCTCATCGGCCCAAGAAACTTGGAATCGGCCGCGCAAAAGCTGGACAGACCGGTACGCACACACGCAGGTACATACGGCCCTCGGGCTTTATATAATAGAGCTGGATGGATGGACATACACAGACATACAGATATTTGACTCGCAAAAAAAATGGAAATCGGTCGCAAAAGCTAGAACTCAGCGGCGGACAATCACAGACACGCGGCACTCGAGCTCCATACAACCGCGCAGCAGCTAGAAATCGGCCGCAGCAGCTAGAAATCGGCCGCAGCAGCTAGAAATCGGCCGCAGCAGCTAGAAATCGGCTGCAGCAGCTAGAAATCGGCCGCAGCAGCTAGAAATCGGCCGCTGACAGACACACACAGGCACACGGCTCTCGAGCTTTATGTGATAGATGTACTCTAAATGTTCCGCCAGCTCTCAACAGGGTTGAGAAAAAACTCTACGAACCCCCACTAGTTCACCACCACCAACCCTGTCCCTTTTTTGCCCTTTGAAAAGTCATGACAGACAAGGTCAAGATTAGACCCCACAGCTGAGTGGCAAGCCCGCAATCTAACACTATGTCATCATGCTCAGTGAGATATACATTATGTTCGAACTGACCAGATCCCATGCATATCCCGTGCCACGTCATGAATAACTGGCCAGTCTCTAAAAATAAACCAGCCTCTAGTAATCCGCTACATTATCTCGTTCTGACTTAGCTTAGTAGTCCTTCTCACTCCTGCTGAATGTGTACCTGATGAAAAAGTGTTCTAGCTCGTTCTCGAACGTCATCCGGGAACTTTTCAAGCGCATCCTTGCTGGTTCCCTGTATCACATTCATGGCCTTATGCTTGGCGCAGATTGGGTCGTGGAGAAAAGCCTCGTGATCGCCACAGTCGCAGTAGCCACCCTCGCCGTCAGACGTGCTCATGCGGTACCTACAAATGCACACATCCGTACATGAACATCTCAGTAGAGACACTTGTACAGAACAAATTGACCTGTGTTTCTTGTGAGCGGACTGCTGAAAGCATTCCGAGCACATGACGCAGGTCCCGTCCTGTCCACAGTCCCTACATGAGAACACGGGCTCGCCGTACTTGAAGATGCGCCCGCACAGAGCTGGAGGAGTGCCGTGCTCAGACAGCGTCTGGAAGAAGAAAACCGACAATTGCCACCTGGTGCAGGTGGACTAGAAGACGGTTGACTTTGTTGCTCTCACCTTAAGGACTTCCTTCTCCTTCGCTCTGCCGCCGCAGATGTAGGCTTCGAGGGACGCTATCAGCGCCTGCTCGATCTTCATCTCGTCCCAATTCTGCGGCTCTGCCGAGGTCCTTCCGGCAGTCGGAGCCAACAGCCTTGGAACCGCCAACCTCCAGAACTCGAGGAACAGATCTTCGTCCTCGGCGTCCGCTGCCGACGACAGCCAGGTGTCCACTGGGTCCAAGTCGTAATAGGACGAGTGCAGCGCTGCCCAGAAGTCCGACAGCTCCTGATCGTAATAGACCCACTCGTCGTCCTCGCCGGCGGCATCTTCCTTTTTCTGTGGGCCCGAAGCCATCTCAGTTCACGACTGTTCGCACGCTCTACTGAAAGTAGCGCCACTGACGAGATCCACAACTGTGCACACGCCCCACTTCTGTGGGCTTGACGCAGGTCATCCGCGAGACAATTCGCTGGCTCCAGCAACTCACTCACTTGACCCTTTCTCCTTTCTACGCTAATGTTCGCTGGGCCCCGCCATGATTCTGCTGGCCCTTAGCCAAGAAGAACGGCTCGTCGGACGAGGACAACACATCCACCGTTGAAAGGCACTCTCACTCTGAGACATTTTCCGGTAGAGCCGACCCATGCACAGGCCCGGCCTGAATCACGTCGGGCTAAATGCACAAAAGGAGTTGAAGCGAGACCTAAAGCGCTCATGTGAATGTTTAGGATAGGCAAATTCGTCTGCCTTGCCCACCACGCTTGTTGTTTTGCTTTTTCAACCTAAACACTCACACCAGAACCTCTACTTAGCTTCTGCTCCATTTCTCATAACTTCTGTGCCACTTCAAACGCACAAAAAGAGGTTAAGTCTGATAGCCTCCTGAGTACTAAGCGCGCTCGCCCAGGCAATGTAGCGGGGGCCGCTTACCAACCCCACTTTCTACGTATTAGACAGTGTCTACAGTGTCTCTTCTGCGCACAAGATCGTAGTCGGGCGTCATCCAGGACAAGATCTGAGGCTTGGCGGGGTGACTGGAATGGCGGAGATTGATGCAGATCCCGGGGCGACTTCAATGCTTCACGTCCAGTCACCATCAACTTAGGCTGCTACACTTCATATTCGATGTTTTTCTGCGCTCTTTGTCGACACAAGCAAGAGAACAAGAAGTCCGTTCAAACTGCGCATGCGCAACTGTCAGCTGTTACTAACTACTATGGAGCAGCACTGAGCGTCACACTGCTGAGCCAGTATTGCACTCGCGGTGGATCTTCAGCAACAACTAACGAGCTGCCCGAAACAATTGAGATAGGCCCGGCTTAAACCGATGCGGGCTCGAAAACCAGCCCGAGCCCACAGTAGTCGATCGCAGCTGTCGTCTGCCTGCGTCGGCTGAGAGAGCCCTGAATAGACCTCTCTATTGGGAGTGGAGCGGGCTGAAAAAAGTTGGGCTTTGGACTATCCGGGCTCACAGACGGGCCGTTCCACTCGGGGAACGATATTGATAGATTGATAGATTTAGGAAACAACCGATGAATTCTTCCCTCCTGTGCTTGAGAAATCGTCATCTGTTGAATGAAATATTTGCACCCTTAGGTACAAAAAGTTATGAAAACCTTGTTTAGGTTGTCCATAGGTACCAGGTACGTTCATCTTGGGATTGGCCGCCTCTGGAGCCCGAAGAATAATAATGGCTCAACAAAAGCAGGCTTCTTGCTTCTCAGGCTCACAACAAGCCTGTCCGAATCTCGGGCTTCGGAGCTCGGGCTCAGCTCGTTTCCATCCCTAGTGCAGAGTGCAATTTGCAAAAAATGGGAAGGTGAGACACAGTTCGAGAGAGAAAAAAACGGCGAGGACGCCGAGGAGCCACTCGAGTCAAGATGGAGTTTCGCGTCGGCGGATTCCTCCTGTCGTCGGCGTTCGACTCCGGCAATCTTGGTCACGTCAAGATTGCGGAGAAGCGAGAGAGAGTGGGCGACGAACACGACGAGGAGGCTTCGTCGAAGCGTCCGGGGACGACGACGACCGGACGTCGCTGTCGGAGAAAGGCGACCGAAGGTACAGCGGCCTCAACCTCGGCCTCGCTTTCCGGCCCAGCCGCAGCCGCAGCCGATCTTGAACTAGACCTCTGGACGCGACCTGACTGCGAGGGCACGGAGTTTGAGAACGGCAACAGGACTTGGTGAGGGTGAACTCATTTTGCTCTCTCTCACGGGGAAACTGGACTCAAGAGTGTCTTCTATAGGTTTTTCTTCGGCATTCGTCGAGATCCTCATGCGCCATCCACCCCCATCCTGTCGCACCTGATCAAGTTCAACGTGAGAAACCTTAACAAGCAGTCCAAGCTGTTCAGTCAAGGCATGGCGCCCATTGCGGTGTCAGTGCCGCTTCCTAGCAGGGGCAAGCCATTTGTCTTTAGGTAGGACTTAGGCCTGCTGACCCTGTTTGAGATGAGGGTCTTATGGTGGTCTCTGCTTTTCCTTTCCAAGGCCTCCATTCTCCAGTCAGGGTTGGGAGCGTTTGCGCGAGCGCCCAATCTTCTACTCGTCCAAGGAAGACTCTAACTTTGTACTCAGCTTCCGACTTAGGGTGGACTCCAAGATGGTCACCTACGTGGCATTCACGTACCCATATTCCTACAGGTCTGATAACCTCTAAGCATTTGATTTGGCCGTAAACTGATCTCCTGCGATTTGTTTAGAGAGCTGCAAGCCTACCTTGGAAGGCTGGAGAAGAAATACTCTGGAAAGGAGCGCACCTACAGCGAGTTGACAGCTCTAAATGAAAACAGGTAGGTTAGTGCAAATTACTGTATGAGTGACACATTTAGCCCACGAACTTCATCATGAACATCCCACAGACCACAGGAGGCTGGTGGTTGTCTTGATTTCAGGGTTATCAAGGTACATAATGCAGAATCAAGATTGAGCGTCACCAAGTTACGGCTTCTGAAAGATCAGCACACACATGATTAGCAACTACGTTGAGCTTTTCCTTCTGCTGCCACCATTCACAGAGCTCTACTGTAAAGGGGAATGAAGCTAAGGCAGGAGGTCAAAAAGAGTCAGTGCTGTAGCGAAACAAAACTCAATGTTTTACCATAAAGCAGAAAGGGGAAGAGGGCTCCTCCTGCTGATTATGTGTTTTGGCCCACTGGAGTCCTTGGCAGCAGCTACTGCTGCTGTCCCTGCTTCTTCTTTCTCTGTAGCATTTGGCTTAACTGGGCAATCTGAGTATATCAGCAGCCAGGGCAGGCAGCTGTTGGTGCAGCTGTTGCTGATGGGAAAAAGTGTTAACAAGGAGTTTACACATTTTAAAACGAAATTTTTGAACTTATGGTTGACAATGTATCAAAAAGATGGGTTCCATGTGAACATGCAAGGTCTAAATATTCAAACCCATGTGAAATATACAAAATTTGTGCATTCAGTTCATTGTAACAAGATGCTTAAAATTTGCAAATTTTATCCCAGTCTTGCTGGAGGCGGTGACTCTTGTGTCACTGGTGGGCTAAAATGGCAGGTTTTATCCAAGCACCCCTGTCTGCTTGGATTGAGCCTTCTTCCTCTTTCTGCTTTGTGCTTTTTCCACAATGGGCCTAGGGGAGGATAGAGGTAAAAAAAATCAGCAGCACAACATTCAGCTCTAGCAAGAAAGTGAGCAGCCATTTTTCAATGGTTTCTGAATTTTCCACTGAAGTTGATCACTTGACTCCTGTACTCACATTGCTCGAGAGCAAGTGAGGAGAGAGAGGGTGCACATTTTAGAATTAGGTTTTCTTGTCCTAAAAGCAATGAGAGTTAGGTTAAGTTAGATCCAGTCATCCTAAAAGCAAGAACGGTTTGGTTAAAGTCAGGTCCACCTAGTCGTCCTAAAACTTTTGAAACTGACTGATCTGACCCAGGGACCTCCCTGTCTTTCTCCACCCTCTCTCTTCTCCAGTCCCATGTCAGGACAATGACTGGCTAAGGTGATTTACTCCAGAGTACTGATTATAGTCATAGAACTGCATTGATTGACCATCTTGGTCTCTCTGCAGCAAGATATGCAAGGTCTGAAAGCACTTTTTGTTTGACAGGTTTGGCCTTGTTATATCCCTGGACCCCAAATCCCTCAATTTCAGTGCAGAAGTGTTGTGGTCACAGTACGTGTGATTTTGATCTCACCCTTAAGCCAAAAACATTGTTGGCTCCTAGCTTCATGACCTCAAGCATTTCTGATGCTACACAACCACCAAATCATTCAGTCGGCACCAGAAATAATTTCAGCCAAACAGCTTGTAGTATTATTGTAATATGCCAATAGTTGAAGTGTTAGTTCTGAGTGGCTCACTTATCTTGAAACTAGCAGAGATACCTCTTGCTCAGGTTAATATGAGACTTGCCACAACCCCACTGACTAGTGTGGACTTGACCCTTGCTGAACACATGCTTCACACTTAACATGCGCTTCATGCTCAACATGAAGCTGGTCTTGCCATAACTCAGAGTTGGCACACTTGACCCACTTTGCTGGGACCACGGGCTTCGTGTTGTCAAATTTGGTTGATTCCTTGGCCCCTAACTGGTGAGGAAGTTCACCTTCAGAAATGTCGAGGAACAGTCAGTTGTGCTTGCTCTGTTGTGATTAGAACTTCCTTAACTCACTGGTTGATGAACCCATTCTGGCACCCGATCTAAGACCCTAACCCCGGCAAAGAGTGGCCTAAGGCATCCCCCTGTCATGCTGATTCAGAATATATATGGTCTTAGGGGTTGACATCCTACAGTTATTGCATGAAAATGGGGCAACAAATAAACTTTTTATTCATACATAGGTATAATAGATATAGATAGAGGGAGTACATTCCCAGCACTGGAGAAAGTTATCTCACCTGACACAGACATTGCTTGCACAGTTACATACTTTGTGTATAGTTGATATAATGTAGGATATGCATGCTGACATGTTCTCCAGTCTTCTTGTGAGTTCTCATGCCTTTCTGATGGTTTCTCACTGATGTAGGTCTTTTACTCTTCCTCATAGTCAGGTGATTTTTCGTGATGTTGTCTTTGACTGGCCAGAGATTGTTCAAAGGCTGACTAGCAGTGTCTTTTCTTTATTGGTGCATGTGCCTCTGAAGCAGACTTCTCAGGCTACCAACAGGGTTGCAGCTGTTGCATCTCTGATTTAAACCTTCTCATGACATTTACTAATTTTTCATTGGTTGTAAAGCCAAATTTCTTACACCAAGGGTCCAATAGCGCTGGTAGGGTCAGGCTCCTCATATCTTCAATTTCATGAAGCTTCTTTTTCATCATTGAATTAGGGCTGAAAGAAATCCTTTTTCTTCCTCAGTCAGTCTGATATCACGAAGTGTCCCAGAGTAGAATGCCAACATTGAAGTGGTCAGTGGGACCAGTCAGTTGATGCTGTGATGCATGAATCTCCACGGACTTCTTCAGTGGCTTCAAACAGTGGCTTCAACACATCAACTCCAAACTCAAGCCACTGCCAATCTCCAGGAGTAATGGGCTCTAACAATGCCAGGGCATCAGATTCTTTGCTAATCACTAGATGTGTTATTACATATTTTTGGTCTTGAGCTGGAGCCTACATGTCATGTGTGGAATTCACTCTAGTTTTCACCTCTTGCATTAAGGCACTTAAGGCTTCCTCAACTCCATCTGGATTTTTTTATTCATTCGTCACTTTGGTGCTTGTGCACACTGCCATTACGAGACTCTTGATCTTTGTTCTCACTGCATCATCTGATGAATTGAGAGTATGTTGAAGAATGATGTTCATCATGTGTGCAAAGCCTGGCATGTTGCAGAAATCTGCACCTTTCAAAGCCCAAAGAGTATTGGAAGTGGAATCTGAAGTGACACACACAACCTTATCTCTGATCTTGGCCTCATCCAGCATTGAAAAATCCTTTTTTTTTTCAAGACCGGCAGTGTGGTTTTCTCCAATTTTGGCACACTTTAGCACTGCGGACAGCAGCTTACTGTCCCACCAGAAATGTATCCCGAGACATGTTGTCCAGAACCTCCACATGGTGGTGGTGAGGGAGATGTGACACACATTGGGCAAGATGTCATTAATCCAGGTACTTCGATAAGTGCTACAAGTTGTCTTCTGCAAGATGTTGTGGCATGGCAGCTCATATTTTGGATTGAGAAGGTGAAACGTCTTCCACTTTAGGCATCCTTTCCCTTCCATGGTAACCCACAGGTTAGCCCCAGGGTTGCCAGATTTGAAGCCCCTATAGTTTGGCTGCCTGAATCTGCAGTAATTCGTAGAATTAACATCGGCATCAAGAACCATGACGGGGACATGGTGTACCACATATTTATTGATGGGGCTGACAGGAGGCATCTTTTGGCAACATTATTTTTCAAGATGGCCACCTTTGGCCTCCAACAGAAACCTTGAGGTGAGGTCAGAACTGTTGGTAGATCTTTTGGATGAACTCAGGGGAGAGGGTAGCCCACCTCCTGTCCACAGTAAATTGAGGTCAACATTAGACTGGTGAGGAGTGAAACAAGGGCACGGCAAAATTCAGGGGTGAGAGGTCTGGCGAGGCTGGAGGCCAGAGCTTGACGTCCCTGGACAGCCTTGGAGGTGTGTCCTGGGGCCCTACCTTACTGTCAGACATAGGGAACCCCAGACAGACACCTTGTAGTTTTGCTCAATCCACAGCAGCACCTCCTCCTTGAGAACTTTCAGGTAGATGTCAGACCCCACACTTCCATTCTCAAACCCCTCAAGGAGCATGGTACGGCCATCGGAGGCCACCACTCCGAGGCACATGCCAACATGGGGTGCTTGCCGTGGTGACTAGGGGGTAGTGCAGAAGATGTGGCTGCCAGGAACCCACTGTTTCTGGAGTTCCTTGCCTGGTCGATGGTGGTGACCTTCTTGTCTAAGAAGATCTGTACTGTCGCTTGGTGGTGCTTGAGCCAGGTCACAAGCTGCTCTCCCCTCTCAATCGTGGACTCCTTGCACTGGAGGTTGTCATCATCCTCCCTGTGAGCCTCTTTTGATGGTGTAAACTGTCTTCTCTTCACAACCCATAGTCCTGGTGATGGTGCTGATGAGAATGCTGGCATGGAGCAAAGCTGCGATCTTCTCCCTCTTGATGTTGTCCACGATGACATTCAACTTTTCATGCCTTTTCTTTTCTTCCTTTTTTTTACAGATTGAAGCAAAAGTGTTAGAGGAACCTTATACATTAACTCACACAACCCATGTGGTTCTTGATGGCGACAGACACATTAATTTACTGCAGATATTAAGTAGCCAAATTGGACAAAAGTTCAAATTTAAGTAGCCAGGTTATGACAAGTTCCTGGAAAAATGTACCAAATATGCCAAACCGCAAAAACGGGTCAAAAACCAGAAACGACTGCTTTCCTACTTTATTTGAGATCTGATTCTCACTCAAGGAGCCCCATTGAGCGCCAAGTTCCTTGTCCTGGCAATGACTGTTGCCAGGAATGTGAAGGAAGGGTAGTTGCACTAGTCATACAGCATGTTTTTCATTAGTGAGGCCTTGAACCTGGCTTCTCGTGACACTTTTTTCTCAATCTGCAAGAAGTAATCTTTGAGCTCCTCGTAGTTGCACAATATATTGTTAATATCTTTTACCCTCACAAGTCAACGTGCCTGTGAAATTTTCACTCACGGGGAGGACTTTCTCTGCACTTCCAGTCCTCTCATAAAGCCAGATAATTTGGTGAAGTTTTCCCTTCTCAGGGAAACCACTTTGGGATCTCTGATGGGAGGAAGCCAATGCCGGACAAGATTTTCCCCAATGCATTTTTGACACATGGTGCAAGTGAGTGGCAGATTCAGGGACAGCGTACCTAATGTGGCTCCTTCAGCCATGACCACAGAGAATTGAACTCTCTGACCATGTTTGAAGTCCCATCCGAACTGAACCCCACACAGTCAGCCAATCGAAATCCACAAGTTCATCATGTTGTGTCTCTCCAGCTGTTTCAGACCTTCCAAATCTCAAAAAATGGGCTGTTAATTTCATTGAGGCTTTCATTCAAATAGCTCACCACAAGGCTCAAGTTTTGGGTCACTGATGTATTTATGCTCTCTAGAAGTGAATATTTTTTTCCATCCATGTCTCTTGGGAGTGCCCATTTGATGCTTGGGCTGATCACTTTGATGATCCATTTTCCACACTTTGTGGCGTGAAATTTCATTTTCTCGGACACTTTTGTCCGAGCAAAAATGTTTTTAATGTTTCTTTTTTGTTTTCCATCGTAATCACGTTAGCTGATTCAACCCTATCAATTCTAGCAGGAAAAGAAGGATTAACTTGCTATGCAATCCCTTGGGTGCAAGGCCTGAAATCTTGGCCCAGAAAAAGCGAAAAGAGGTGGTTTTGATGTGGCTCCATCAGCCGGAGGAAGCGGAAGTCGCAGAATGATGGGCAATGATAATAGTCATTCGGCGCAGCTAGCCACGAGCTCATGTACCCAGGACTTTCGAAATAATGCCAAGATTATGCCAATATGCCAAACTAAGTTTTCCTTCACCAAACGGCAAAATAATATGCCAAAAATGACAAATTCGGCTGGGGATATATCAATTTGGCAACCCTGGTTAGCCCTTATGATCAGGGGCTGGTTTGGGTCGGTATCAGCTGGGTGTTTATTTCGAAATGAGTTGAAATTTTTCTGGGGATTCTCACTCTCGGACATGACCCCTTTTCCCGTTGCAAGTGCGGCAAACGTGGACTAATCTATGATTTGCTGCAGTTTGAGTGCTTCCGCTCAAAAGACTTGTCCTCCTGTGCTGGATGTCACGCCTCAGTGTCTCCCTGACCAGTTTCAGTTGCCCATGTAGCAATGCATTGTTGCACTCAGTCCCTCCCTATTGTAATTACTTACGGTAAGGTATGTTCGAAACTGCATTCAGCTTCAGCCTACTTTCCAAGAAAATTGGAGGTCACGCTTGTCCTTGTTTTTTTTGTATGGCCTTCACAATGGAGGGCTCACACAAAACCCTCCTGGCTACTGAATCCTTGGCAGGCCTTCCTCCATCTGTCATGCATAGACATGTGGAGAGATGTGCCAGCCAAGCCTCACACACTCCTGACTAAAAGTGCTCAAATGGTTTCAAGTTGTCAGGCTTTAAAGTAGGGAAGTTAGCTTTGCTTGTCCTAGAAGTTGTGAAAATTCGTGTACTGGACCCTTTTGGATGTGTTCATAGAGTCATATCCTGCAAAAAGACTTGGCTATGGTCAGCATTGAGAAGATGAACTGTTTCCAGAAGAACAGCCATCGGAATTTGAAACATACTCTGCTGCCTTAATGTCCAAAGCCGTGTAGAAATGTTTTGTTACACATAGACACAAACCATAGTAACACCTTAACCTTTTACATTCCCACAGCATGTTGTCATTTGTACCACACCTTGCATGGATGGTACCATACAATCCACACTATAGCTGATCCAGAGTCTTTGAGAAGGCTGAACAATTGCCATGGGTCAGGTAGCCTTCTCGATACAGTTTTTTTTGGAAAATGCGCACTTCCACTCAATGGACATACGTGGCAAGAGGGGGTTGCGTTACATACATATGAACACACTACTCAATCTTGGGCCTTCCACAGTGGTTGCGTACCTCTTGCCATTTAAGCTGATAATCTGCAATGCTTCATCACACGTAAATCAGTTTTTACTACTAGGACTCACCGCAGGCTGTAAATTCTTATTACAGTATCTATTTCCACCGTGAAATCGCTTGCCTATCCCGTGGAGGTCTCCGCGTTGAACTACTGACGGTGACATCGCTTGCTGGCATCCAGGATGAGAGAGAGGAGAACCTGAAGAACCTCTTTTCTGAAAGCTCTGGTGCCAAAGTAGTAAAAAGTCGACCGTTCAAGTTTAAAGGCAAGAAGGTAGTTTTCATCAGTGCCAGAGTTCATCCAGGGGAAACTCAGTCCAGGTGAGGTCCTTTTTATGGTTGCCTGTTAATCTTGGCTTGAATCCAGTGTTCTTGCAGCTTTGTCATAAATGGCTTCTTGAAGTTCATTCTCCGGGAGAATGATCCTCGGTCTCAGGTGAGCTGATTCTGAGTCCAAAAGTGCTTGCAGGAATGACTTTAAGACCTCTTTCCAGTCCCTGCGGCGTCAGTTTGTGTTTAAACTGCTGCCAATGCTGAATCCCGATGGAGTGACTGCTGGCCACTACAGGACCGACTTACGGGGGGTGAACTTGAACAGGGTGTACTCCAACCCCGACCCCCAGCTCCACCCTTCCATTTACGCGGCCAGAAAGCTTCTATTGTATGCTCACTACGGGTTTGAGGTCAAAGCAGAGGACCAAGCCAGGGCCGAACAGCAGAAGACAACCACCGGCCCTGTACCTGGCAACGAGCAAGGAGTGGATGCAGCTGCAAGGTGGTTGAGGTGAGTGCCTTCATAAGAGAAATGATACTTATCGGTATGGCAATGCCACAAAGGGGGCCTTTGTCCTTTTTTTGGTGCCGTTAGACATGCATGTAGAATGTTTGCTTGTTTGAACTCTGGTTCAAAGTTTGCAGCATCTCTAGGACACCCTGTACTAGGCTAGGTCAAAAATTGGAATTCCCCATGGGTGTCCAAAATTTGT
>JAAUXU010036290.1_pt1 | contig 31936 bp, 29 predicted proteins | sample 7278151 | NCBI WGS metagenome assembly JAAUXU01 (sample SAMN14350113, study PRJNA611818) | marine sediment metagenome | isolation source: surface marine sediment (1.8m) | place: French Polynesia: Moorea | collected 2018-08 | reverse complement strand
GTCGGCTGTGGCTACCTTCAGGTCTCGCCTAGAGAAGTGTATTGCAGCCAATGGCGGAATCTTTGAGAAGTAACTTCTGCATCATTAATGTAACAAAATATGTATAATAAAATTTTTCATAGAACTCGTTGGTCCTGAACTATGTCTTGATGAAGTTACTCTTAAAAAGTGTAGCGGATCAATTGACTAACCCAGTAAGGAAGTATGACCAGCTTTATTGAGCAACACAGTATTTACAGCTTACAAGGTACTGACATCATGGAATTTTCCTGGTGCATCATCATGATCTTGTGACTAGCTGAACGATGGTTTCTTCCTAATCTTCCTTTCCTGACCTAGGCCAAGTGGCTTTGAATGGCATTCTTTGCTGCTGATTCAAATTAAACCAGGACTGTCGCAGGGTCAAGGAGAAATCCATGCATCTGTGCAGCCTCAACAATGTATTGCCGCATCTGATAGTATGCGCGCCCTCATCTTTGCGTTGCAAGAGGACATACAAACAGGGCACAACAGGACCGTTGATGAGGGCATGGACCGTGTAGACCTGCGTGATGGTCGCCGGTGCCACCTTGAACGTGCTGTCACAATGCCACTCGTGGTTGTCGCAGAGCTACGTGAGACTGTCCCTCATCCTGATGATAATGATGCAGTGGGGGTCTCCAATGCCTGAGTCGTGGATGACGAAGTTCTCGCAGTGAGGACAATGTCCGCAGTGTTCCTCGGCAGAGGAGGATGGTCATCATGCTCCGTGGCATGCCTTTGTGACAGGGCCCTTTTGATGTTCATGCCATTCCCGATAACTGCAGTGGCTTCCTGGGGCACAGTGGCGACATTGTCCTGGAGGATGCGGTGCGGCGGGTTATGGGTTGTTCCAGCCTGCTGGAGCATGGCTCCCCTCCCCTTGCGACCTCAACTGAAGTGTTGGCTGGAGCGTGACAATGATCACCACGTCCTTCTGGGAAGATGTTGAGATCCCTGTGGTCCACAGGTGTAGTGAGCTGCCTCTTGGACAAAGATTCATCGCAGCACAATGTTATCCGTGAGTGGGAGTGGGATCCGCGACTGGGAGCGATGGTCCAAACGATACACATATCCATGGAATGCAACCTTGTCCTTTCCCTTGGTGGACCTGAGGACATCCATGGTGACTTTGTTGATTTGGAGCTTTGTTGACTGAGACACTTGACAAGTATGGTCTTGCAAAATGTATGTCATGTTCTTCCCAATTGCTCAGTAAATGATGCTTTATGCTATACTTATAAACTGGCTTGTCACAGTGAAGAAGCCTGAAATGCATGTGTCTGTTTGCCCAGCATGTCATTGTCGTCCTGCCCACAGAAAGAACCAGTGCACTGAAATGGTACTGGTTGTGGATGTGTTGCACTGGTGCCTGCGCTCTAATGGTCATTGTGCCCTTGTGGATGCGCTATTTTGGTACTTGCACTCTACTGGCACCTGTGCTCTACATGGTGCGCTGTAGTGGGTCATGCTCTTGTGACGTGTACTCAACTGAGGGATGACCCAGATGTTCCATGGAACTATTCCAGCAGATCCTGTTGAGTTTTGGGATAGAGTTTCAAACTACGAAGATGCCTCAGGAACGTTCAACTGCGTTGGATTAGCAAAAGCAGCGACTTCTACGCACCATGCAATGAGTCGACTCGCAGACTCATTGAATCGTGAGTCGCACGACTTCTAGTTAACATATGCGAAGTGAGGCATGACTTGCCCACCAGAGCCTGAGGCTGCACCCACATCAGTGCGAAGGCCTTGAAGAACCACGTCCCTTGAACTCTCCTGGGTTCTGATGGAGCCAATGCTCACAAGCCCGTCATAATGGCCTCGAAGCATAGAGTCATCTAGAACTCTGAGAAGAGACTGAGTGAGATGGTTTTAGCTACTCTTAGATGCTTCCACTTCAGCGCAGCCACTAAAATCTGGTACTCTCGTGGCATTGCCCATTAGTTACGTTTGCTTCTGCATCCAGAGTCCACTAATTTCTCAGCATTTTTCGCACGGCCTCCCTGCCTTGATTGATGCAAAGCGTCTACTTTCTGCCACATGTATGAATCAGGACACGCCCATGAATATATCGTACTACGGTCTCTGTCCGGGCAGTGTTGCGGCTCGTGGGTGCTGAGTCCAGCTGGAAGTGATACTGGACAATGGGGAGAACTTTGGGTCAATCCAGGGCTTCACCACAGCCTGTGGGACCTCCATATAACCCTTGACCCCCACCTTGAGGCCACAGGGGAAGAAGAAAGGGGACATGTTTTTGCCACAACACTGAGGAGTATTAATGAAGGTGGGTGCTTTGTGCACATCGCAGGTTTGATGTCAGACTTCTCCATGGCATGTTAGTGATCATTGTGGTGGTTGAAGCTCTGGTCCATGATGAAATTCTTCTTATCCGACAATTTGGCAATGAACAGACAGATGGTGCATGAGCCATGTCAGTGTCATTTCTGATCTCTCCTACCTGACGGCCTTTTGCATGTTTGTCAAGAGATGCCTCAGCTGCCTGGAGAAACTCTTTATGTTGAGGTCATCATGGTTCACCCGGAGTCTCTCACAGGCCAACAACGGGAGTGGTTCAATCCGCCTCAACCAAGGCTTTGACTGTTGCCAGGAAGTCCTTGGTTCGAATTTTATTCACAGGTGGCCCACAAAGATTGTGCATTATGCTCTCACCATCCTTGAACCAGGCCCTTGCTCTCCTGGCAGTCCTCTCATTTATCTCAACAATGGAAGCAAGGTGACATTGTCAACTTTGGCAAAAAGCCAATCAGTAACGCAATTTCTTTTTCCTCCTGCATGGTTGTCAGTTGACAAGCCTTTTTGATTTGAAGAGCAAAGCATATCAGCAAATTCAGCTATTTGCGTAAAAAATGTGGCAAACATGAACTTGTACATGCATTATGCATTTTTGGGAACTTTTTGATGGTGGACAATCAGCCTGAGACACGCTTCGCAGGATCCTTCACCATGCGGCTTTTGCCGGCAGTGCAGATACCACCCCTGTCCTGTTCAATGGTGGCACAGATGCTGCCCCATTGACTAGGCCTGATGTTGCCAAGCTTCTCTACAGAGCCGTGTACGCCGCCAGTATCAACTGCATCAAAACTCTGCTAGGTAAGGGAATTGTTGTTCCAAAGGGTGCATTTGTACTGGCGCTTTTTTGGCCGCACATGAACATCCACAGCAATACATAACAATAGCTAAATAACATAAGTTTTCTTCTCTTTTTGTAGACCACAGTGCCAGTTCCGGCCTTCAGGACCTCGAGAGCCTGACTGACGGCCTTGCATAAGGCCGCTGAAGACAAAAAGCCCAACTGTTACAACCTCATTTCTCAGAAAAGTCCAGGTTTGTTGAAGACAATCAGGGAGGCAGACGAAAAAGACTGCTGATGTGTGAAAATGCGCTGAATATACTCTTCTATTTTATAATTACAGTACAAATGATCACGAAATCAGGATTAAAGAACTGTGGAGTTGTATTGGAAGCAAGTGTATTGAAGGGCGCTTTTCCGTGAATAAACATCAAAAAGGAAAATTTTGGGTGGAAATCGGAGCAAAAAGTATGATTTCACTACGTGTAGAGAGTTATATATTCAACTCGAAATCTAGCAGCTCCCACTGATCTTTGTGAACGCTAAACACACTTGAAAATTCTTGCACGTGTCAACATTTCCTTGAGGCAAAAAATATTCTTCTTCATTACTTAACTTTGCTGCTGCTGGCGGGAATTCAGCAGGCGATCAATGGCTGCATTGACGTCTCCCGATGTCGCAATCAAGGCTGAAATGAGAGGTGCAGAATAGAGTTGAAAAGTCACGTGAAAGTGCAGAATGCACCTTTATCCTCGCCAGACTGTGCGCTTGGACCCCTTTACAGTAGATCTTTCTAGGTCGTATCAAACGGGGGTTAATTTTGGAATGTGAGTGTACTTGAGGTGGGTGACCTAAGGTCATAGGACAAAGATGCATTCACATACTTCATAAAAATGTTTCTGTTAACCGTGCCCTACAAGTGTTTAGGTAGTTCTACTGTGTAAGGTCAGACCATAAGTTGGCTGCATTGGCTCTGGTGGATGATACCAGGGATATTAAACATAAACCAGACTTATCTTTGCATTCACTTATATGACAAGACCAAGCTGGATGTGATTTTTTGGCAATCATTATTAAACCTTTCCGAACAACTTCGATTTATGGCATGTCAGCACTGCAAGGCAGGATCAATGAATTTTCATCGATGACTCGTGCAGCAATCAGTTTGTGACAGAAGAATAGCTTTTATCTCCTATTAAGACCCGAACATATAGTAAAGCTGTGTATTAAAGACCCACCTAAACAAAAAAGCGGTATAAAAACTTCCACACTTTTCCCCTACAAAAATTTGTTACGCCTTTAGATGCATGAAACGTCCGTTTATCATTGCCGTTGTGTTGTGTATCACGGAGTCAAAACCGGGATTGAAAAATCTGTTAAAAAATATTACATGAAATGTATAAAGATAGAGAGAAGCAAAAGGCGAGAACTCCTGCTTTGCAAAGTGGATTTCCAGCTCGCGCAAGGCCGTTTCATATTTGACATAAAGTTATACTGATAATTTTATGCACATGCATGTATGTCATTGGAATCAGCGAAAAGAGCCTGATTTGATGGCCGCCATCAAATTGTCAATCGCCAACGATTTCTGCGTCACTTTTGATTGCTCAAATTTCTGATAAAACCCTTTTTTGGGTTGGTTATTCGTAAAGGTAGGTAGGTCATAGAAGTGGAGGGTATCACATGGGAGTCCAAACTTTAAGTGATTGGGATTTTGGCTAATACAATATTGTCTTAACCACCTAACCGCACCTGTCTGCACTCTTTTGCGTAATCTGTACATTTACCCGTACCCTGTATGTTGGCCTGTCGGTCGACAAAACCCATGGCCGCCAACTGTTCCAACTGGCTTTGGAACCTCTCTTCGGGAGGGTTGTTCAGTCCTTGGCCAGCCATGCTCGTCACCATCTGATTCATTAGCTGAGCGAATGCCTCCTGGCTGTGAGCAGAAGACGTCGTCGAAGTTGTTGTCGTCGTTGAGGTTGAAGAGTTTGTGGAAGTTGTAGCAGCTCCGCCGAAAAATCCGGGCATCATGGTCGGCATGTTCATCGAACTGTAGATTTCGGGAGCTGCTTGCTGGAGCCTGTACAACCCCTGCTGAATCTGGAACATGGAATGACGTGCTACATATGTGATAGATGTGGTCAAGGTGATGCAGTAGAATGAGGTTGATCAAATAAACCTTCATGTGATGAACTATTTCTACTGCATCAGCTTAGGTCACCCAACTTCCGTATGAGTTTTTGCTTGGACTTACTGCACTGACTTGATTGTTATGAAGTGGCAACTCACAGGTACCAGAGAAACCAGGTTCCACAGTATTGTGTTATGTCAAGAGTAGGCAATTGAACCATGTTGAAGAACAACAGTTGCTCGACTGCTGTCACAGGAATGCTGAGGCAGTTCCTTACTTTGAACAGTTTAAACTTGTTTTCCCTTTTAATGAGCTACGCAGCACATTCAGTACTTCAGGGCCAAGTGTTAGGGTTGAGTTCAACCGATCGTATATGTTAGTACGTCTGCCGCAAAAAAGAGGGTCTTGTCACGAGAAGTGGGATACGACATTCTTCCAGGAAGATCCCTATACAAAAGAAAACGGTGTGCGCGCACGTGTGTTCATATTTTACACTATAGTTCAGTCTCATGACAACCTGATCGAAGCTCGGCACATCCGGTAGCGTCACAGGATGTCTCAGAAAGGACAGCCCTTTTAGAAACTCATATTTCTCAGCACTTCGAACGGCTACGGGGGCATGCTTGATATCGAAACAATCCTCAAAGGATCAAGTTCTTCACCATTTGGGAATTTTTAAAATCGGACCATTTTTCACTATCCTATAAGCACTTGTAATGCAGCGATAACTTTCGGGGTCATTGCAGTAGAAGGAGGTAAAGAAGCCAAGTCAATGGATTTTATGGGGAAACTTAATTGGATCAATGGAGTCAAAATCGTTCTTCGCCACAGCACCGTTTATGGCTTTGGCCTTGGGATCGACATTGCGCTCGGCATCATATTTGGCAGCAAAAGCGTCTGGGGTGCACAATAAACCTTTGAAAAAGTTCCGTCCTTCATGAGACATATCGCAAAAAACATAAATATACGAAAAAACATATGTAGTTCAAATCCTGACCTGGTTCAGAGCTGCCAGTGCCTCCGGGTTGGTCATCAGATTCTGCACTTCCGGCCTCTGCATCTGTTGAAGAAACTGTGGCATTGAAGCCCTCAGCTGCTCCTGCAGCCTCGGATTGTCCGCGAACAGCGGATTTCCTGCCACAAGAGTGGCCGCCATCTCCGGATTGGCTGTCATCGTCTGCATCACGGACTGCGTGTACGGAGCGTTTAGCATGTTTGACATCAGCTGAGGGTTCTCGGCCATCTGTTGCAGCAGGGATTGCATCCCAGGCGAAGAAAAAATTGCCCCTCCAGACGATGCTGTAGTAGACGTTGAGGTAGAGGAGGATCCAGACGACGTTGTTGCCGCTCCTCCCCATGGGTTGGGCATGGGCGCTGCGTTTTCTCCTGCGGTGGCGTCAGAATTTTCTTGGCGCTGCTGAGAACCACTCAAGGCCTGGAAAGGGTTAGACCCAAACTGCTCCTGAGCGGCATTTAACATTGGCTCCTGGATGTCTCTGTACATGCGCTGCAAGGCACTCTGGCCGCCTAAAACAAAGAAAGGATCATCCAAGGACTGCGGCATGAGATAAACACGATATAGTCACGAACCCGGGATCGATTCCAGATTGGACATTGCCCTGTCCTGATTCCTCATGAGCTCTTGGAGCATGGCCGGGTTGCGCGCTATCTCCATGGTCTGGCGCAATATGTCCGGGTTGTTCAACATGTGGTTAATCTCGGGGTGTCTCTCCATGAGCTGAAAAGTCAGGCCATAACATTATACACAAAATCTCTGGTTCTATGAGTAAAACATAGATGCGTTCTATACGACAATGGCCTCCCTGTCTAGCATTACCCACTGTGAACTCCACAGGCAAATTAAGCATCTCACCCCCACCCACCCCAAACCAGGTCATCAAAAGAGACAAACATAGCGAACTAAAACCTTCCAAAGATTCACTTGCGGGCAATCCAGGTGGTTCTTGAACTCATTCACAAAGCGGTCAAGCAACTCGAGGGCTAAAGCTCGGGGCCAGCAACACCGTAATGACTGTGTGACCTCTTTTCTTTCAAGCAATAGCTGAATTTACAGAAGTCGGGGCTTTTATGTGCCACAACACAGTCTAAGTACTGTTACTTAGAAAGTCTCTTTGGCGCAGCACTCCGTAAGTTGCCCAAACACTGACCTGTTGCATCTGCGGGTTGGACTGAATGAGGCTTCGCATGATCTCCGGGTTGGACATGAGTGATCTGGTCAGCGGCGAATCCATGATCTGTCTCAACATGTCTGGGTTTCCCAACATCTCGTTCTGCATCCTTTGCTGCATCTCCATGAAGTTTGCAGAGCCCATACCGAGGTTAGACATGCCAGGCAACCCCCCAAGGGCGCCCAGGCCGAATGGTGTCTGACTCGTATCCGCCGGTCTCGGTTGCTGCTGCTGCTGCTGCTGCGACGAAGCTCCGGCGCCGCCACTATCCCCGCTACCGCCGCCTCCGCCAGTCTTGATGACAAGATGCACGGTCATTCCGTCGGTGACGTTGTGGTCGCGGAGAGTCTCTTGGTCCTTCATAATCTTTCCTGCGAAGATGAGACACAACTGGGCGATCGGCGCCGCGAACTCCTCCGAAATCTTCTCCTTGAACACTTTAATGCTCGCCTCATTGGACACCTGCAGCGTTTTCTTCGTTTTGGGAGTCTTCACATGCACGCTGATGGTGGAGCCCTGCGGTCCAGACAAGGTGGAAAAAAGTTAAAGTCAATTCATCTGGCAAGGTCAACCTTGCCAAACTAAGTTCCAGACAAACCTTTTCGCCGACTTCTTCGTTGTTGTCTCCAATGGAATGCTGGTCCGAAGAGGACCCGGCGGGATTGGGGTCGGGATTCGAGGAGGCCATGGCTAACTAAAGGGGATGACGAAGGAAATTTGCCAGAACTTTGCTGAGCTGACGCCAAGCCGAGAGAAGCTCGAAGGTGCTGCTGCTCTGCCTTTACCTCTCCTTCTGCCTTTGCCCCTCTGCCACAGCCACAGCCTCTGCCACAGCCTCTGGCTGCGCCTCTGCCTCTGTCTCTGCCTTTGCCTCTGCTGCCACTGCCTCTGCCTCTGCCTCTGCCTCTGTCTCCGCCTCCGCGTCTGCCTCTGGGTCTGCCACTGCCTCTGCCTTTGCCTCAGCCTCAGCCTCTACGAATGGCAAAGATGAAAATCAGGCAGCGGAGCATGAGCTAGGAGGCTCAGTGCAGCAACAGTGACCTCAATAACATTGACGGAAATCGCCAAAACGTCACATCAGTATGGCCTCTCCGCGCAGCTGCCAACGCAATGAGGATGTAGCGAGCCAGGCCACGGACTGGTCCGCTGTAAGCTCAAGAGTGGAGGAATTATGTCGAGTAGCTGCATGTAGTCTTTGACCAAAATATGTTACTGCGGTGATTCCTCTTTTTACTTTAATGCTGTTTTGCCTGACTCAACTCCTTTTAGATAGACAGCAAAAAAGCGATTGTGAAACTTGGAGATCTCTATCTCTTTTAAAAGTCAATAGATGAACACCTAACACGTGCCACTCCGCCCTCGTCGCGCCAAGTCTTTTGAGTCTCGAGAAAATATGGCTGGCCCAAACCAGGGGTGCTCGGATTTTTTGAGGAAGGAATACGATACTTCCCTACAGCGTCACTTTAAGGTAGAGAGAGACATACCGGAAAAATATTTTACATAGCCGACCTCCGAGCCTGCGAAATATCGAGTCTAGTCGAACTTTCAGTACGAGCACATCGGGCCTCTTAGAGCCTACAGAGTGTGAGTGTCTAGACACTTGATAGAGCTTCAGATTTAAGGTGTTCAGAAAGGTAAAAAATATTTTTAATCAATTGCTATTGCCACATCTGGGGGAAACATCTAGCTCAGGAGAACTCAGCTGATATCGCCAATAGCAGATGCTTTTGTGTAATCAGTTGGCACTTTCACTACAATGCCACCATCAAAATTAATCATGCTAATCTGAGAAAGACACCCCTAAGAGTACCCAGTGCGAGCTGGTGAGCCAGCCCGAGATGCATCTCTACTGTCAGCGCAGTCAGTCAGTCTTGCTCTGTCAGCTGGGGCGCTCAGCAGGTGCGCGGAAATCGAATTGAAACCGCCGGAACAATTTCCACCACAGTATTGGACCGGAGAGCAGTCGTCTTGTGCAAGGTGAACTGGAGCAAGCCCTCGGTCCTTGGTGGTGTCGACCGCGGTCTCGGTGGCCTCGGCCTCAACCGCTGCTCTCATTTCCCTAGAAGAGAGAGTAAGACCGAGTGAGGGAGAAAGATCATGACGCAACCAGAGAAAGCAACGTTAGTCAGCTTGCGCAATACCGGTGCAACCTTGGCCAAGATCAGCGTAGGTTCTTGCACGTTTACTTTCTTTTTGCAACTGTGCATTTCTGAATATTGTGTTGATAAAACAGATGGCAAGATCGCCGTCGCTCGGAACAAAAGAATCCTTCCATCACTGTATCAATAATATCTCAGTCGTGCGCAACTGATGCAAATACGTCTTGACAGAGGAACAAAACATCGCTTGTTTACACCAGGTGAACTTATTGCCTAATACAGATCTCTTCATTTTTTACTTCACACGTTTTAAGCGAGCAGTACTGATATATTTTTAATCTACAGGCTCAGACTTTAATTGGTCAGACTCAAACTTTATTCAAAGCAAAACTGAGTGACGCAGAGCTTTTCGAGAGAAATCTTGCAACTTTTTTTTGTCGCTACTGCTCTAATGCTACGCTTGGGTTCACTTTATGATATGCAGAAAAACTGTTTGGACAATGAAAAAACGACAGTGCTCAGTAGTCATGTGAAGAAATATCGAGGGAAGTCATCAGACTGTGTACATCCGAGCTTTGCGCTTGAGAAGGAGTGTGACAAAAAGTAGTGCTCAACGTGGTGGGCACACCTTTGCCCAAGTGATCTGCGTATCTGAGGGTGAGGAGAGAGGGGGACCACCCACCATGGTAGTACCTCGAGCTTTCACTGTAGGATCTACAGGAGCAGCAGGATTGTTTATGGGTGGAACTAGAGCGCATACCAAGTTTCCAACCGTTGTCAGCCATTAGACTGTTTTACCTCGGTACTTCCTGAGGATGTGCTTACTCAGAGGTACTTTGATAATGAATTTTCTTCTCCCTTTCTCTCTCTTGAGAGTGAAGAAGAGAGATATTATTCTTCTTACGGGGAAAGAAGCAGGAGAACAGGTGTAACATTTTGTTCTCGCCCTCAGCAGTTGTTCGCTCTTTTTGCCTGGCGACGCAGGCAAGGAACTGTCAAAGTTGTTTTTCTGAGAGGGGGAGGTGCAGAAATGTCGAAAACCATTTAGACTTGACGGAATTGACAAATGAAATACATGACTTTGAGCAGCCGTCAGGACACAAAGGGTCTACAGCAATATTTTGCCTTGCTCAGTTAAAAGGAATAGTTAAAGTAATGCTGTGACGATTTGTCAAAGCCGCAGGCCTCTCAACAGTGTCTCCTCTTGCGTGTTTTTTCATCAAGACTTTGTATGAAGCCACATGGACCCTCGTGAGCTCACGTAAGCAGGGCAAAATACGTGCAAAAGAGCTGGTCTGAGTGTTAAAAAAATCAAGTTTATAGGATGCAAGCTGTCACTTAAATATGATCTCTCATTCAGTCAATTTCGTAACATGGTGACGACTTCGGAGGAGTCGGAAGATAACGAGGAGGAGGACGGTATCACCTTCATAGAGCAGGACTTCAACTATGGTGAGTGTGGTTATCATAACCTTTATCTACAAACAATTTTGCAGAGTTCTCTCGGTATAGTGCCCCTGCACCATAATGCCAAGGTCATAACTCGTCTTTGACTGACCTGCCTTTCCTTTCTTGAAGGGCCTTCGTCCATATCTTTCGGGGAACGTCATTTTCCAATATTAAAGCTCTTGACGAGCAAAGTTCTTGGCTGAAAAGCACCCTGTGATGGATGCAAGATGCCTGTTTAAAGGCCCAGGTTAGTTTCTTTTTCCTTAACCAGGCAAGGACTTAGCAACATTCGTTTGCATGATGTAGGCACGTTGATCGAGCGAAAGCAAGCATTGATTTGCCCTCCATAACAGTCCGCTTGCATGCGACCACAGATTGTTACGCGATCTGGGTGGGACGCGTTAACCCTTAAAAAAAGCCCTCTCAGTGGTAATGAAGGCTTCAATGTGACCCCAAGAGTGGAGTTTTTATAATGCTGGCACGACATCTGGCATTCACATGCGCAAGTGCGAATGTGCCCTTAAAGTAGGAAGTGTCCCAGCCAAAACCGGGCTCAACCCTGTAGTGGGGGACTTTCAGAACACGACTTTATTGCTTCAAGACGTGAATTGGTGCGAAAAAGACAGACAGACCCCTCAGGCAGGCGTCCCCAACCTTTCTTTTTCTCTCTTTTAGGGGGGAAAATAGAGAAGAGAGCCTTTCTTTCGCTTCCTGGGTACTATTGTCAGTCTTATAGCGCCGGTCCCTCAGAATGGGTCCTCTTCCTATTTGCATTTCGGGAACTGTTGCTTGAAGGGTCGATCAGAGCTGTTTAAACACCCTCAACGAGTGTGGGCGAGTGAAAAGTCAACTAAACTCGCTGTAGCATTCTTAGTTCAAAATTTAAAGGCCAAATCGCTTTACAACAATTGTAGCCTCAAAGTCATAGCTGCCACGTATGTTGTTAATAGTTTTTTGTGGGTCTCGCCTAAAGGAAGTGGAACCATTGTTTTATTTGCCTGCTGTCAGGCTAAAGTACTCAAAACCTGCTGTTAAAAAAGGTCACTTAGCGCCTGGCGTCGTAGTCCTCGCTGAAAACATCCAGATCTCTTCCATTGGCGATTTTTTGTGACAAGGTCATTCACAGCAATTCACACAATTTGATAGATGACATTCAATAACTTTTGGGTCACCGCCGAGAAGTTATGGACCTTAGATTTCAAGGGAATCAACTGCAATGTGTCCTCGGGCTGAACTAGAGAACTTTGCAGACAATTTGAGGGAGGGGAAGGTGAGATAGCAGTCCAAATCTGCAATTTATTCGCCCGCACTGCCTCTACACGAGGGTCGCGCCGAATTGAGACCGAATTTGAAAATTTTGCAATCTAATCGTTTTGCACCCGAAACATTTTTGGGTTAAGACATACATGCTTGCATTTATACAGTGCTTCAAACTTCGGCTAGATTCTTTCCTAGCCGTCGTAAAGCTTTGTTTGGTGGAAAAGGCAAATGAGTACATCGTGCTGTGCGACCATACTGAATATAGGATTGCAAAGTAATGAAGAAACTCTGAAAATTGTCACTGTCCTTGTATAATAACGATCCCTAACTGCAAATCAGGATGAAAGGTCGAAGGCTGAAGAATAGGAGCAGAAAAGCGCGACCCCTGTGTGCATTTTGGAGCCATCGTGATAACGGAGAAAATGTTGAGAAGTAGAGAAAAAGGCCTGAAAGTATGAGCACCGATCAGTTGAGCGTGCCTGCCGTGAGCACCAGACGTCGCCTGAGCGACGCGCTCTTGCAGGTAGTGCCAAACTTCCCCGTGAGCTACCACTCGCCGGTCTCCAAGTTAGCCAAGGCTTTGGCCAAGAGAGTGGACGAGAAGAAGAGCGGACAAGTAAGAACAGAGATTTCAGTGTAGTAGAAAGTCTCATTCTCCCTTCACAAAAATAGTTTCACTCTGTTTTTCATCTTCTTTGCGAGCTCTTGCACACTTTTCGTATAAAAAGCAGCTTATATTTAGTAACGAATACCCCTTTAAACATATATTGCGGCAGAACCGACTGGATCTGATGAGGAATTTAAATCCAGCCAAAGACTGAAGACCCTGTTCCCTTGATGAGGTGATAACAAGTGTCTTTAGCGCAAGCGAACAATGTGCGAGTGATCTGCATATCTAGACAGAACCCACCTCTAGTCATTGTCATAGCAACACTTGCCTTGCAGCTGTTTGCCTGATGAAAATACGTATCTTCATAAAACCCAACTCTAGTCGACGTCATACGAGTGGCAACACTTATTACCTTGTAATGAATATGCATCTGTTGGCCTCATGGGGTAAACTCGATAGATGCACTTGAACATGTATGAGCCAATTCATTTTTTTGTGACGCCAACTGAAATGGGCCATCCATCCATAAACAAGTCATATCATGTCTGTTTAGAGTGCTGGGCCTTGTATAAGACGTACCTTTCTCCACCAGAAAGCCTCCCTATCTTTCCAAGAACATCAGTAGGAGCATTGACGCCCTAAGCCCGAGGAATACAGGGTGTGTCAACACAATTGTTGTGTTTGGCTAGATGCAAATTGATTTGACATAACGATAACTGAAAGGCCGGATTTGTCGCTGCGCCAGGTCGATCGGACCGTGCAGTTTAAGCCTCTGAAGCCTTGTCTGCTACGGTAAAGTTTTCCAATTTGGAGGTGTTTGACCGTTGCGAAAACACAAACTTTTTCAAAGATCTCATCTGAGAAAAGTTCGCTCATTTTGCCTTTTTCGACGACAGCAAAGTTGGTCGAGGTCAAAAAATGGGAGGACTTGACTTTTGAGGCCTCCTCCTTTCTTATGGATGAAAGAGTCTAGAATTCCATTTTTGGGAAAGCAACATTTGTTGACTCCCGCCCTCAAAGACCTCACCTGTCAAAATAAGATGATTTTTCTTCCCTTTCTCACATGTCTGTTGCAGCCTCAATAGCATGCACGAAGCAGGAGGAGGAGGAGGAGAAGGGGTTGAACTCAGCCTCTGGAGCTGCGACGGTCACGTAGTTGCAGCCAACCTTGCTGCAGCTCTTGGCCAGGATGACCATGGAGCAAGTGTTATGGTCGCATTGGTAGCAGCTTCTTCTGGAGATCACACCTAGCATTGATGAAGTGGGGCGGGGCGGGGGACAAAAATAAATAGCAACTTTAATTGCTTCTGGGATTCAAGACTAATCGAAAATGAGCTAATATTGAGTCGGAAAGTTTTCTTTCTCTTTTCACCTTATTTCCCCTTAGGACACCTTTCCTAATGTCTCCTACGGCATAAATCTTTCTTGGATAGAAAGAGAGGCTCCGCCCATTCTTGATTAAGGTTCTTCTGCCTCTGCCAAAAAGTTCGGCCTGAGCTAGATCATGCCAGGGAGGTTGACAATTTCCAATTGATAATTGACTTTCTTGCAGGCCTTCGGTCACGTCTGACTTGCATGCTTTTCATACTACGTTAATATGCAGGGCGGACTGAGAAGATCTGCCACCATTTTTGGTCGCGAAATGCGGCACGGACGAGTTCATAGAAGTTAAATGAAGTTATCTTCACCCACCACCCACCCCTCTCCACAGAAGAAGGCACATCTTTTAGGCCTCCCTGTACTCAGCGCAAGGACTCAAGAACAACAACTTTTGCGCCTTCTGAGCTTTCCCCAGGGTTGCAAAGTGTTTACGCCCAGTAAATAAGGGCGGATTACGAAGTCTCCACGCGAGGTGTGACCCCCTTCTTTCATGCTACAGAGATTAAAAAAACTGACATATATAGAAATGTCAAAATTCGGCCAAATTTGTGTCAGTGTGACAAAAAAATACGCTGTGCATTAGCAGAAGCCTCAGTCAATTTCAGCCTTGTTGCAGCCCGAGACACCTTTGCGCTGCCTCTGCGTTGTCTCTTTTAATCGCAACGGCTGTTTTAGACGTAACATTGGCTCCTCGCCAATACAGGCGGAAATGGCGAAATCGAGTCGTCCGTTCAAGTTACAACCTTCAGCTCGACCGAAATCATTGTGTGCGGCATAATCTGCTCGTTGACTTGAGCCACTGATGCACCCTGTATGCAAGTCATATTGACGTAACAAGTGGTCGGGCGGTCTTCGTGGAGGTCAACAAGGGCTTGGAATAGCGGCAGGTCATCAACGGGGGTCCAGCAAGCATTTTTAAGGCCAACCCTTTTCTTCACCCGTTAAACTCTGCGCTCAGACTCAAATTTTCTATTACTGTTTTAGCTACAGGAAACAAAACGGCTACTGAAGTTTAGAAGATTGTAGTGCTGTCTAGGTAGTTAAAGATTGCATTCAAGATTCCTCTTATTGGTCAAGAGTTAGTGCATTGTTCTTTTTGTTGACCTGCTGGAGAGTATTCTCTGCTACCCCTTGAGAGAAAAATTTTGCCAGAAAGACATGTGGAAAACGTAGTAAAATTTCTCTGTCTCAGTTGTTATTTGAGAACGACATCAAATAGGGATAAGCAGAAAAAGTGCAATAACATCACGTTCGACGAATTTTGGCTAATGCAGTTAACATAATTCATCTGAGACTTTTGTTCTGACCCTTGGTAGCAACATCAGTGACCTACTATAATTGTTCTTTGTCGTACGTAACAATTTTGTGAATCTTGTCTTATCTGGCCCCCCTGCACAGACATGACAGCATCCTGCAGTAGTTCTGTATGATCAGTGAAGAGGTCAGGAGGAGACAGAGGAAGCCCCCCCCCCCTTTTTTTTACTCATACTCTACAAAATAAGTGTGTTCAATTTTTTTTTAAAAATATGAAGGATGCGTTTCGATATTGTCGCTTGGTTCCATAGGAGGGCCTTGAGTCCAGGGGACAAGGTGGATCAGGTTAGAAACTTTTACTGCCGCGTGCAATAATATCACACGTACATGCTATTCTATATATATTGTGTATGAACAGACTGTAAAGTCTCTGTGTGCATGTGTAATGCATATCCAACCAACCACAAAGTGTGTACTTTTCCGGCTCAGTCGTGAGTACTTCGTACTTACAGGGCGTCGAAGATAAATCCGGATTTTTTTGCCGACTGCGGCCAAACCCTTCAGGTCCCGCATCGATTGAGACAGAACATCTTGAGTGACTTTTCGCTCTCATGGTCCGATGTCCAGATGTGCAAACCTACACTGTTGTTATCAGTGTACGAATTCCTGAATCATTTGATCTCAATGATTTTTGCTTTTCCGCAGGATTGAAGGATTTTTTGAGCGTGAGCACGTCTTAAGTGCAACTATACCAATGCTCATGTATCTCGCCTGGTAGAGCTGACCAGATAGTCATTTTTACATCAAGCCAAGTCTGCTTTTCTCTGGAATTTTCCCTACATTTGCGTTCCTCTGCTGGCTGTCCTCCCAGGCCTCAATAAGGCCTCAGCTTTGTCTCCCGCCATCCAATTTTACGGGCCTTTTTCTTCCAGTTCACCTTCACTAACACAGAATGGCTGGAGGCGACTTTCCAGAAGAGAGAGTGCGTCAAGATCATCCAGAGCACCAGAGAAAGCAAAAGGTAACAAAAGGTTTTGATTTAAGGTGCCAAAAATGCATTTCTTGTTGAGAACATTTGGCAGTTGCGGAGAAAAATTCATTTTTTCCAGTAAACTTTCAAGTTTCTACGCTGCTGGCGCAGCCCTAAGAGCTGTCAAAGTTGTCATTTTTCTTCCTCTCGAGACTAAGCTTAAAAGACACATAGTAAGGAATAAAATAGTGAAAGGAATGGATAATGTTGAAAATAGGAAACTTTGTGTCAACCAGTATTCTGATCTGAGACCGTTTATAGGAACCTTGGGGCTACCTCCGGCGCTTTCCAGGCGGCAGTCTTGTTTGCACCACACTTTATCAGCCATGGTCATTCAGACAAGATCCTGGCGAAGCACATTCTTCTCATAAATTTTACCTGGTTTAGAAAGTAACGATTGTTCATACTTTCAGACGCTACCGACTGTGTGCATGTCGTGCAATGCCAAGCCACAGACAGGCCTTCGAAAGAAATGTCCACTCTTGTGTACATGTAGCAGGATTGAACCATTCATCTTTTATTGTACGTACATAGACTAGTGCGGTAGCCTGTGATCGTTACAGTTGTACCTACCCTCTGTTTCAGTGACCTCTCGGTCCTACTTTCGCCACAACAAAGCTGCATTGAAGTCTTAGCAAAGTCAGTCCTGAGGGAACCAAGGTGGAATTGCTAGAAATAATGCCTCTGAAACTTTATTCCATCCCTTCTGCTTGGCTAACTCATTACCTTAACCCCATAATCTTACCGCCTCGATAGGACAACTGTGCAGTCCTCTAGATTTTTCCTTTCGACAGTATTTCTCAATGCAATCTTTCCGCGCCAGAATCTTGATAATCAGCAGTGATGATGATTTACGCAATGCCACTCAGTGGAACAGCCGGAATAGCAAGTATGGGTGCGTGGAAATGAGCTTAACATGTAATCTCATTTCTGGCGCCAATAGTCTTAATATTTGCACGAACAACAAATGTGTGTGCTGCTGTGAGCATTCTGCAATTCAAATACTCAAGCAGCAGGAACAACAACTGCGAGGTAAAGCTAGTAAAAATATTGACCCTCCTCTGCCTGTTCATGGTATTCATTTCGAAGCTCCATGGCCAGGTCAGAGAAGAAGGCCAATGTCAAGCTTCTTTGTTGTGAAAAGCAGTCTTATTACTAAGTGCTGCACATGAAGAGCTGACAATTGTCCTTAGTCGGCTCTGCAGGGTCTCTGTCATCAACGTTACAAGAGTTCCAAGATTCCGGTACAATTTTTGGTGCCAAGAAATTCTCGAATAAGACGCTCAACAAGTACAGTATGGAATGTTAAGGTGTTGGGCTTGGTTGACTTCAAATCCGAGAAAAAATTGTTACGGGGTGGTGGAGCAACAAGGCATCTCCGACGCATATCTTCCACCCTCTTTTGTAGTTAAAATTCTCACCGGTGCAAATCACCAGGTGCCAACTGGTTCCGTAAAATCAACTGCCAAGCAGATGACCAAGAATGCAAGTGCATCTTAGTGAGATGGAGATTTGTCTGTGGGACCCCTCCAGCACCTACACACCACTAATCCAATCGACGTAATGCCATTAGAATCAGCATCTCTTGCGTGTGCGAGCTCTTGTTGGGAAGAAATATCCCATTTTCAAAAATCTGGCTCATCTGTGTTTTGAAAAGCAAGAGACTGAGGTGGTCCTGATTTGTAAGTGCTCTCATTCCGTCATCAAGTTGTAGGTGATGCTGGGTTTGGCAAGGCGGAGGACACATAGTTGTGTTCTCATTGACAAGGGGATCTCTTTCTTTACAACCGTCAACCGTAAGCTAAAACACCGAAGAGGAAAACTACTGATGTGTCTGGGGTGAGCCCAAAAGTGCCACAAAAAGGCCGTTATGTTTTACTCCATACGATGGTACCGCTCATAAAGACACAGACAGATGCCTGTGCTAGAAATCTTAATATTCCGCGCAGTATAACACAAAAAAAGCGTTTCTGCAGCGCCATGTCACTTTTATGCTGCTTGATAGTAATGATTGCATACAATTCTGTTCTTTATTCTTAGATGCTGCTGTGGCCTGCCCATCAGCAGTCACTCCGGCCGAGTCAGTGCGGAGTTTACTGCCACCGCAGCAGCGACCGGTCAAGTCGCTGGTCCAGCGGCTGCATCACCACCTCCATCACTCTCCTCCACAGACAAGCTGCTGACACCGGCATCCCCTCCGGGTTCAGAGCACTGGAACCCGGTCAAGCATACCCAGGCTCTGCCCACCGATGCTTATGGTTGCATCGACTTCCGTGGGGGGACCCAGACAAACAAGGCACAGGTAGGCGAGCAACCAACAATTATGCATCATTATAAATAATACTTTTGTGCAAGGTCATGATCATGTTGAATTTCCATATATACTGCATAGATTAATTACGTGTTGGGTTGAAAAATTATCCTCCATGGGAGGATTACCCCATGAAGGATAATTTTTCAACCCCGTCTTGTGTGGGGTAATTAGAGGGGGATGGATCCCACTAAAGCGGGAGGGAAGAGTCAAGCATCTGCGGTTGTGGTATTTGCAGAGAGTTAGCTTTTTCAAAATATCGACTGTTAACTTCAATCTTTATGTATGGATAAAATTATAGGCTGAGTCAGACATTCACTTGACCCATTAGGGTGACCTCACTACCACTCACATTAGAAATGTCAGAATTGAACTTGAGGAGACTTTGGTGTGCTCACATGTGTGAATGGTATAGGTTGTCAAAGTCTGCCACCAATAGCAAAGCCAAGGAAGTGTAATAGTATGATGTGGAAACTAAAATGTGGACACTTCTTTCCCAGCCTTTATTTGTAATTTCAATACAATGATGATTTCATAATAGTATTTACTTGGATATAGGGGCGAAATAATGTAATCTCATGCAACAGATTTAAGGCCATGCATCTTAGCTTACCGCACTTTTTGTTTATTGCACTTAATCCAAGTGACAAGCTTTGTCCTAGAATTTGCTGACCAGTTGTCCTTGCGGACTCTTTGTTTAAGCTAGCCCTAGAAGTGCTCAAAAGGGACAGACAACCGAAGCATTTGGTGGTCTGTGGTCTTTCTTCACATTATTGATGTTTTCCTCATACAGAAAGTCAAGCACATCTTCGGCAAAACGAGCAGTTGTAAGATCTATCCATAGAAGTGGAACGTCACAGGAGGTGTAGAAGGGAAGTAAATAAAGGGAAGCAGATGTTTTTGACGCACTCTTCCTTGTATACAGAGGCATTACCTGTTTGCTTTTTCTTACAAACAAAGGCATCACTTTTGAGCTCATTGCGACCCAAATCATAACTCGAGCTGGGAACTTTTCTTGCCCTCGAAACTGAATTAGGGACATCACCCTTGCCTGAAGAATGGCCACGGCAAAGCCATATTCAAGAAGTACAGTCCACAGGTCGTGGAGCTGCTGTTCATTGGGGCCATCTATACCCACGAAGACAGATATTTGAGACTGGACGTCTGTGCCGAGACAATGCAAAAATGCCCACTTGAACATTATTTTTTACTCAGAAACGTTGTCCACATTTTAGTTTCCAGACCTTTAGAATAGAGCTTCTGCAGCGATGTGTAGTGGGTGGTCTGAGATGCCTCATTCTTAAATTTATACTGAGACGCTTGGTTTTGTATGCGACTCAGCTAATAACTGTTTTATAAAGCAGGGAAGTTATTTGAGTTATTCTTCTATGCAGTCTCCAGCTGTCTCAATCACTGATTTCTATCAGTTCTCCCCTTGCTGCATGCATTTGTGAAGCCTCCAGATGACATCAGTTGCAGGACAATTTCCTACCCTTCTTTCCCATCCTTAACGCACTGAAGTGTTTCTCCTGCTAGAGCTTTTTGACTTCTGGAAACAGCGAGACGTTGGCTGGCGTTGGTCTGTAAGGGTGCGTGGACCAAGGGACTGATGATTTCGACGTCAAAAAAGTCATCTCTTTTTGTGCATTATGAGGCCTTGCATCATACACATGCAAAAATTAGTCTCCTTTAATCATCCTGGTCATGTGGCCCGCAGCTCTCGCGAAAATGTTCACAGTATCTTGATAAGATGACCAAGCAAATTACAAGATGAAGCAAATGCTATGTGCCTCATACAAGCAACATAATTTATTGCAATAGACTAGATTATAGTCGATGACATATCAGTCATGATTCATCTTTCATGATCTGCCTGCTGTTCTTGCGCACTTCAGTCTGCAACCTCTTGGGAATAAACCTGATCTATGATTTCATTCTAAAATGTGCGCTGTCACCCTTTAGTCTGCAGTGGCAGTTTGACCTTTGGGCTTGTGATGGGGGCTGATAATGGGGCAAGTCGAATCAAAATTTCAAATGACCATTTGCTTTTGGCTTGGCCTCACCTTGATTATTTTAAAATGCCTTGCAGTATCTGTGTGCGTGTAATCAGACTCCACGTTTTACGGTGCAGTCCATGCACTCCATGCTGTCCACATGGTTTGTGCCATCCTCACAATCCATGTTGCCCATGCACTCTTGGCCCCATTTGTCTCTGATTTGTCCACGTCCTCTCAGAGGTTTTTTTTACATTTGAACCTGGATAGTCTGGAGCACCTGTCTCACGTCTCCTCCCCAGTGTTGCCCAGGTGCTTAGTGTTGCCAATATTACTCTGTCCCTTTTTCTTCCTCTCTCCTTCCCTGTGTTTCAAAGCGTGGCAACTCTCACAACACTTCTCTCCTACGCTCCCACCAAACCCAGGTACTGCAGAGCTTGATCTTGCTCCGCAGAAGCTATCTATGACCTTACTGAGGAAAAGAACACTGGGAGAGAGGAAGAAGATTGACGTACGGACTTGAGTAGTGCATTAAACTTTGGACTCTAAAACTGCCTCAAAATGCACCTTTAAGGCCCCATTTTAAGACTCCTGAAAAGTAGTGTCTGCTGACCAAATTTTGGGATTACCGGTCCAGCAGTGGGAGTGCCAACTCTGGGATAGAGTGACAAAACATAGCGCTGTAGGGAGAGAGATGAGTGGCGTTGAATTCAATTTGGTGTGAATCTGTCTTCTACGGTGCTTTCAAGAAAAGTTATCAATGGGAAACCCACTCCTTTTTGTGGTCCTCGGTGAACAATTAAGGGACCATCTTGGACAGCATTTTACCATGTTAAGATCGTCATGAAGACAGGTATACCAGCAGCTGCGAGCTCCATGTTCGTCATCGACCTGTCTTTCTTAATTGTGGCCCTCATCCTCAACAAAGGTGTCCTCGGTTGAGGTATTCATCTGAAATCTGCCACGGTCGTCTGTTGGTTCCTGCCCTCTGCATTTCTTTCCCATGATTCTCCTAATCTGGATTATGGACAGGGTCTTGTCTCCAAACGACTGGTCAGTCAAAGATTTGATAACTGCATTATTGTGTATGCAGTTGGGGAGGGTAGCAACAACCTCCTACAATGGAGCGGGATATTTTTGTAGTAAATCAGTAGTAATGTTTAACGAGCGGGAATTCTCAGTCTTGAGTTTTTAAGAAACTTGCCATTTTTGCCTTCTCATTTCTCGAGAAAGTATCCCCTCTTTTCTCGCTCATAAGTGGTCCCATCATGGCAGAGCGGGAGTCCTTTGTCTGAAAACACTTCTCCAAGGCTGAGGTGAAGCCCAAGAGCAACATCTGTGGGTCGCATCTGTCATGGAGTGGATCCTCCAACACCGGACTAACCAACCATCAGTTGGCAAAGCATGGGATTGTCCCTGAGAAGTAGAAGTCCAACCCTCCAAAGAAAAAGACCTGTCAGTTGACCATCTGACAGCTTCCCTGAAGAAAGAATCTTTGGGAGAAATCCCTACATTTCTGGCTGCTCAAGATGGTTTTTCCGTTCATGCCATCTCCAAGTCCCTCTTCCTTCGCTCTGCTTTGTGCAACAGAGGCTTCACCCTCTCAGCAGATCTGAACAGAGTCATGAAGCTGATAGGAGAATACTATGAAGACGTGGTGAGTGAGATGAAAAAAGAGGTCAAGCTCTTGTCCTCAAAGGAGTCTCAGAGATTATGTCTCACATTGCATGAGCACACAAGTCTCAAAAATCGCCGGTATCTCAATATTTACATTCATGCTTCAGCACAAGAGTGGAATCTTGGTCTCATTCGCATCTCTGACTCCCTGACCGCTGAGAAAATCCTAGAGATAATTGAAGTCGTCTGGCTGAGTTTTGGATAGAGTACAAGAGAGATATCGTTGGATCAACCACAGATGGAGTGAGCAACACGGTCAAAGTTTGGAAACCTTTCCCCGGTCCTTCAACAGCTCTGCTATGCGCATGCAATCGACCTGTCTGTGACTGATGTCCTCTACCAAAGGAAAGAAAAAAAGAGTTCTGAAAGTGAAGACTCTGAGGAAGAAGAGGGTGAAGGAGAGGACAACGAAGAAGAAGAGGAAGGTGCAAGTGCTACTGAGGCTCTGGAGCTACGGGGAGACATTGCAGAAATCATCAAAAAGGTCAGGTGCAGGGCATTAAACAGCGATCAACTGATTGGCGATCATTTGATCAGCAATTGCTCTCCTTGATCGCCCGATCTGATTGCTAGCACATGATCGGCAATCATGAGTGATTGCCCTTAGAAAATGATCGCTATGGCAATCACATGTGTAGTACAAGTACATGTTGTGATCAAACAGAATGCAGAATAGCTGGTGACAAACTGGTCACACATGATGTGGAGTGCATCATACAGAGGCCTTGTAGACACAGTCCAAGTAAAGGCTTTACTTGACCTGCACATGGCTGAGACAGACACAGATTGAAGGATGAAATCTTTGAAGCCCAACTTCTATTAAATGTTAATGTTTTCTGACAAGTTACATGTTTTTCTCATGAGAATATACATAACAATGAAACAAGCTGTAGCGCCATCTAATGAGTGCTAATATTATGTTTGCACAAAAATGATTCCCAAAATGATTGCAATATTGATCAGGATTGCTGCTTTTTGATAGCCACTCTTTGATTGCCAATCAGATTGCTGTCATATGATCATGAAGGGATCAGCAATCACAAAAAAATGATCGCTTGAATGCCCTGGTCAGGTGCGTCTGCGAGATTTCTAGAAAGAGCCCCAAGGAGGATGAAGTTCTCCAGCAGTATGTGGACGAAGAAGAAGACAAGGAGCTGTCTCTCAAGCTGGACTGTCACACAAGATGGAACAGCCTAGAAGTCATGCTTTGCCATGATTTGTATGTCTGCAAAACCCTATCTCCGAAGCTCTTATTGATTTGGGTATAGCAATGAGGTTACTGAAGAAGATTTCACTCTCTTGGAGGAGGTACTGGCTGCATTCAAGCCAATCAAGATGGGATCAACTGTACTTGGAAGAAAAGATGCGAATCTGTTGACTTCAGAGGGAACTTTCAAGTTTCTTTTTAAACCACTGGAAAAGCAAGAGTCAGAAGTAGGAAAAGGTCTCCTGCAAGCACTCAGGTCTCGGTTTGAATAAAGACAGCCGTCAAAAATTGTCAGGTAAGGAAAAATGCTCATATTCACAACCTTATCGTTTGTTCTGCTAATTAATATATGATTTGCAGTCTCTTGAAGTTCCTTAACGACCCTGGTGCCCTGGGAGACATGGAGGAGGACCTCATCTTTTTTTAAATGCCCACAAAGTCTTCCCTTGTCGAGACAGCCAGGACCCTCTTGCACCGACTTCTCACGGAAGAGGACAAGACTACAGAAGGAGAAGAAGTGGATGAAAATGCAAAATCAAGAGGAAAGTCTCTCATTGGCCCTGGAGAGAGAAATCAGCCAGTCAACAAAAGCCAAAGCAAGAAAAACTGATGACCCTCACAAATCTCTCACCCATGAGTTTTTAAGCTGTATGAGTCCACCCGCCCGATAACTTCTAACTTAGAATTTTTGCTGAAAACTCTCAAATCCATCAAGCCAACGAGTGTTGAAAGTGAGACGAACTTATCTCTTGCTGGTTTGTTTGTCACAAAATGGAGAGTGCGACTGCAGGACAAGACTGCCAATATGCTTTCAATCCTCAAAAGTCACTTTAATATAAAGTGAATGCCTACACCAGTATGTAGAACGAGAATTTCTCATTTCTCGAGTATTAAAATTATTGCACTTCTCCTTAAACGTTAATCAGGAGAGTGAGTTTTACGTAAGACTTCTGTTGCCTCAACGGCTGCCATAACCGAGATATACTGTGCCATTAAAAAATGTGACCGACAAGCCAACCAAGATATGTATATATACGGCTTTGGATAACTTTTTCGTGAACCCACAATGACAGAGTTACAGACGTACGAGCATATTAAACTTGATGCATCTCGTATTTACTAAGACGGTCTATGAGCGAAAAAACGGACAAAATATTTTTGCATCTTCACCCATAATCCGACTTCAGTTATTCATCTCATTTTGCTACCATTAAGAGTCTGCAGGTAAGGGGTTCATCTCCTGCCCAGGCAACATGGCCTTGTCAAACCCCTTTTGAAATGTTATTTACAAAAGTAGGCATTTGGAGCAGAAAAGTAATAAATGGAACTTTTGATATCCCGGGCGCCGGGATATCAAAATTTTCGCTGCGGTGAAAATTTTCACTGGACTCAACTTCCACTTGTAAGTTGGACAATTCTTACTTACATGGGTGGTGGTACCACTTAAGTGTTCATGCAACATGCAACTGCTAAAAATGCAAGATGAATGAAATGGCACGTGGGTCAGTGACACGCAACTTGGTATTTTTTTCTTCAGGTGCCATCGGAGATGCAATGGACCATGTCAAACTCTGTCATTTCCAGATTTTCATGAATAATTGAGCTCCAATTTTTGCCGATTGTTTTGTTGCATGTTTGGCAGAGACTTTAAAAGGAGTAGACTCAAATAAAGTAATTGTAATAAAATGATGGCGTGACTGAAAGTAAAAAATAGGCAGAAATGTGACCGATTTCCAAGTTCCAGTTTTTCCTCACGAATTGAAACTGCAGACATCAATTGTGTGCAATTGTCAATCTATTTACTCATTGTAATTGGCTAATGGGAAGACATCATGTTGTTGCACTTTTCCTGCTCTGTTAGAAAAAAGTTTGTTTACGCTGACTTTCCACAAGTCGGTCCCATAAAATATCCCCAGGGAGGCCTCAATAGGTTCCTCGTTGACACGGACATTAATGTCAACCTCCAATATCCACGGGCCCTTGACCAATAGAAAGCATTTTAAAGCGTCGATCTCATGTAATGTGAAAATGCTGCAGAACCTGTTGCAGCCTATTTGGTGGTGCGATGACGCTCTTTTCCCTTGTGCAAAGTGCTGTGCATTATTTATCAAGTTTACCATGTCCCTCGCAGTGCTTCACACCACGCACACTCAGAGAGAGAGAGAGAGAGAGAAAGAAAGCAAGGGTGACTCCATTGTTCCTGTCTACTCAGACTTGCTTGGTGAAGGAAACAAAAAAGGTAGCTTGACGATATCAATCCCAGAAAGGAAAGCTCTCTGTGTGTCATAATGCGCTCCCCTCGTAGTCTGTTTGCGTACACTCAGGAATTAGTATCGTTCGCCGGTGAAAATCCCTCAGACAAAGCCAAGCTACGTCTTCATCGAGTCCCTCGAGAAATTGGGTCTCTGAGCTTGAACCTTGAGGCACTCGACCACCCGTTTACGTGTCTCCTTCATTTTAGTCTGCTGTCTTCACTTTTTATCATTGTAAGTCGCAAAAAAGCCGTAGGTGAAAGCTTAAACCAGGCACAACCTCGATAAGTGAAAAACTGCAGATGTGAAATCGGTAGTCAAAAATTGTGAAAAAAAATCGATTGAAAACGTGCACATAACAATGCCCTGCACCTGGTACAGAAGTTAAGGGTCAATTTACTAATCGGTAATAATTGTAGTGCTTGGTCATTGATTTCCGAAGTTTCATGTGAAGCAATCAATATTGGGACATGGCCTGATAAAACGAGCAATTTCTTCAGCCAGGCCTGTAGAACAAGACTTCCTCGTCACAAGCTTTGGTTGACCATTTGAGCAAACTCAATGTGAAAATTGCGAAGAAATCTGGGTGGAAAGTAACTTCACTGACATACTGTTCTTGGTCCTGCTGTGGCTGGTATTCGGAAGTTTACTTGGATGAAGCCACCAACCAAGTAATTGAACAACAATCTAGGAGTTCAGCAATTGCCCGACAAAGTCTAGGCACAGATTTGAATTTTGTTCAATGGTGCAAGCAGTTTCTCTGTATTGCCAGAAGGGGTTTAATCTCCATGTTTTATTTTCGTATAAACTTTGTCAGGTCATTGCTCCAATTCCAGATGTTCAGTCACCTCGTCACAGGATCTGATGATACCTTTTTATTGAAGTGTTCTTTTGGTGCCATCTCTACCATAACAGTAGCACAGAGCAATCGGCACTACAGTAGACGATGCTGTCTCGCTGTAGTGCCATGACTAATGCCAATGGTGCCACCTACAGTTGGAGTCTGAGCTCAAATTTAAAGCGAGTCTAGCTTCATGTGGATTGTGTTACTTCCCAAAATTTGAGCTCAATATTCAAAGCTTTAGGTGCCCTTCTTTTGCATCAATTGTCCAATCCCATTTACTTATGCAGCTCTACAGTAGAGTAGGACTGACTTTTTCTCTTCCAAACTGCATGTTCTGAAAATATGTCTGATTGATTGATCTCGAGTATTGAGTGATTCTTTCTCCACATGTCTCCTCTCAGTACCTAAAATTTGAGCTCAATCACACATACTTTTACTACCAATATTTTAGGACTTGCATGTCAAACTGGCACACTTGTCCACCCTCATTTTTCATTTTTGTTAAAATATATGCACGTCATTCTCGACCAATGCCTTCAATGCCATGGTGTGACTTTTGCCCAATGTCACTCACACAATTACACTTCCCAATTCAATGTGGTTTGGGCCCAGAAATTGCTGATTTTCACACTTGCATGTGAAGCGGGAACATAAAGAGGTATGATTGAAAAGTGCCAGAAATAACATCAACAGGAAGCTTCAATATACCACAGAACTTCTTCTTTATGGGGACGGAATGAAATATGGAAAATATTAAAAAAGTGATTTGTTCCACCTGCCAGCCCTGAGGGGCGTTTCCTGAACTTATAATCGCCACAAAGTTTCCAACTTAACAGTCGCAACTAAATATTGTTGAAGGAATCTAGCAATGTATCATCAGAAGATCGCAGCATCATAATCACAACTTACATATAAGATAGTTGCCGACTTTGCATTCTTAAAGAAACCCACCTCAGTTTATATGATGATGTGTTGATGGGTTTCTCAAACAATATTTAGTTACGACTGTTTAGTTGGCAACTTTGTGGTGATTATAAGTTCAAGACACCCCCCCCCCCTCTGTACATATTGATCCGGACGAAAGTTTGCTTTTACTGGCCTTAGGTAGCCTTTGAAGCCAGATCTGGCCTATCTCATCCACCTCACTACATTCGGGCTTGCCCTAAAGCTGCATTTCGTGACCACATGTTACAGTCTGGCAGCTTGAGCCGAAAGCTTGGGCAGTGGCCTCGACGATTATACACATGCGTTTCTTTTCTTTACCTGCGTATGAGATTGCTGCAGTTGAAAAATAGACTTACGTTGTGTCCTTACGTTGTTAAAGTAACTAATTTTTTTCCAGTACATCCGCCTGTCTTATGACACGAAGCCCGAGTCAGTGCTGACCTTGCTGCTTAGGGAGTGGGGCCTGGAGAAGCCTAAATTGCTGATCACGGTGAATGGGGGCAAGGCCAACTTTGAGCTGCAACCGAGACTCAAGAAGAGCCTGAGGAAAGGTCTGCTCAAGGCAGCCAAGACCACTGGGTCATGGATCTTCACCGGGGGTACAAGCACCGGCGTCACGAAGCACGTGGGGGATGCTCTCGTCTCGGAGAAGAGCCCAAGGATCAAGGGTGAGTCGGAAAAGGGACCTGCGGTGGACGAAATGTTGGCCTTCCAGCAGAACCCCTGAACTAATGCGCAGCCTGGTGTGTTCTGTTCAATGTCGACAGCGTCAAGTTCAAAATCAGGTCCTCAAAGGAGACTGCGCACTCCCGAGGTCGTCCGTGACCCTCCTTTGTCACAGAGGGAATGAAAATATGAGCGTTTGAGCGTCTGCAGAGACCTCGAAATCTGTCGGCCTCCTTTGCCAGCAGGACTAGCGGATGCTCCTGAAATTGTGAAAAAGGATGGCGACGCTACCGACAGGGAGGGTCAGGTCGCAGTGGGGCCTTGGGCCTAATGATCGAGCTATGTGGGCGCTTTGTCAAAGCCTTTTTTTTGTTTCTGGAAATAATGATCTAGACTAAGTGCCTAAACTAAGATTAAATCATGATCTGTCCGCCTAGGCAATCTGACATCACTTCAATGTCAAGAGCTTCTCATTAGCAATTCGAAGAACTCCTTTGAGGAAAATCCTCTTTCCTTGTTAAATTTAAGGGTTCCCCTAATCGATGAGAAATTCTTTTGTCTCTGGCAGAGAGGATTGATCAAAGAAGAGAAAAAGTTCCAATGAAGGAACCTTCTTAGGCATGCACACCTAGCACATACGTATGGGGAGCCAGGCTTAAAAGGTGCTTTTTGTTTTCTCAGGCGGTCGCGTCGTCTCCATTGGCATAACCCCGTGGGGAATCGTGGAGAAGAGGAACGAGTTAGTGGGGAAGAAGATGGACATCCCGTTCCATTCCATCGCTCAGCCAAGGTCAGTCAAACAGACGAACAAAGTCACGTTTTTGTACGAGCTCCTACGGGGTAAGTCAAGAGTAGCCTCCTTATTCGGCCTATCGAATGAAAGTGGCACGAGTTCCATTTGTTGCAGCCCACACACCTGATAGGACAGCTATAAGTTGAAAACAGTTGTCAGTAAAAATATTCTACAAAGAAAGTATGCATGAGGTGCAGAAGTTAGATTCTTTTCAATGATGGTGCTTCTGAGAAAAAGAAAGAAAATCTTGAACGTGGGGAAGAGGTTCGGCATTCCACTTCATCAGCCAATATCAGGTATTAATCACATCATGATTGGTTCCTATCAAAACTTTTCCATCAACACTTTCATTTGAGACCAACAGAAGGATGAAAAAGGACCCAATCCATCGAGACATGCGAAGTAGTGACGATACCAGCCCAAAATCCCCACCCCCACCCTTTAGTCCAGCACATTCTGCATCAAAAGGGCTCCAGAGCCCGGGCTCGAGGCTCGCATCCTCATCGCTAATATGCAGACTTTCACTTTGGTGGGATTGCGTGCCACTCTCCTTGTATGTGAATGAAGTCTCATGTATACACATAGGAGCTGCAAAGGTCGAACTTTTTGTGAGCTGGTGTTGACGCACATGCAGGAACGTATTGGTTGTACTCATCTGTACATTTATCTGTAACAGGCGGTTTGAAAGCGAAAAAACCACGCAAGTGCTAGTTTATGATGCAGCCTTCTTTTTAGGGGTGCGGCAGTGCGAACTTTCCAACGCAATGAGTGATGCACTTTCCTTGTAAATATCTGATTTTGTAGAAAATTCTAGGTGCCAGGAGAAGCAAGAAATCCCTCTCTCTGCGCCTGATTCAAGGCACATTTCGAGCTAAGTTTCACTCACGAACTTCACACAGGAAAAAGCTATGATTGAGTTATTGCAAGGTCCATCTTCTCGCATTAATAGTGGAAAGTTCAGCCCTCTGTCTGAGAGGTTTTTAGCATTCTGTAAGAGTTAGAAAAAGTTCATTCAGCAGTCCTAATATGCTATTGACGTTTTAAAACGCGATACATATTACCTTGCGCGTACGGTATCGATGGCATCCCACTGGGCGACCTATGCACGTATCTCTGCCTATACAGTCCTTTCCGTAAGTGTTTTCTGTGGGGGAATATCGGTTATGCACGCAGCCGTGGCGGCTTCTAGTGCAAAACGGGTAGTACAGATTGTTTGCTCAGAGTGTGAGACACAATATCGAGCACACACGAACAGTGTGGCTGCCTATTCTACTACAACAGTGCTCAAAAGTTAGAAAGGTGGAGAGGGAGGCGTACCAAAGATGCTGGAATTTTAGCTTTTTCAAAGGTAAGAATGGATGAGACTGGCTGAAATTTTTTTTTCATGGGCAGATCATATCTCTCAGACCCCCTTTTCCTGCGAGAGACCTCCACGAGGACTCGTCAGGGCGTGCAAGCAGACCAAACCAACACATTCATGGGTTCTGTGAAGCACAAAATAAGGACAAAGCAATGGAGACATTGCTTGTATCTTGGAGCTGTCTTGTGAGCTGTCTGCAGTAGAATGGATCCTTTGCAACCCCTCACTATGAACACGGCCGTTTGGTGCCCTTGCACGCCGAAAGGGGTAGGGAAGCATCTCCAACCGAAAAATGGCACCTGGCAGGAGTACCCCAGGAAAATTTCAACCAATTTCAACAACTTTTACCCCCTGAAACAGCCACAATTAAGCCTCCAAGATGCCTTCCTCTCCACCTTGCTTTCTTTTGAGAACAAATGAGCTGTCATAACATTGAACTTCTACATTCAATCTTGGGTCTGAGTATCTGAATTAAACATTTTACATCCAATTTTTACCTCAACACATTCCCGTATGGTATGTGCAGTGAAGTCATCCCCGGGGAAATTACTTTCATCAACAAAGACTGTACGGTTTGTTCGAAAAAAAAGGTGTTTCATCTTCCATGGAAAGCTTAGACTCTTCTCTGAAACCAAATTGATATATGCACTTTTGCTCTAGGACCGTTCATTCGTTAACATTGCGAATGGAGATAGTGACTGTTTGATCAACAAATGAGTCGTCGGGGAGTGAGCTGGGTGAAGTGGAAAAGATGAGGTGAAATGATGATGCCATGTAGGAAATAGTTCCTATCTGTTTTCTTCAGCAGTGCGATCTTCAGCAAATGTGATTTCCCTCGACTTTCATACCTTTCCCTTAGTTCAGCTGTACTGAATGTCAGGAAGATGCACTCATACGTGGAAGGAAAAAGCTGCAGCCTCTGATGATGGGCATTGTTTTATTCGCAAAGTGGAGAAGGGTGGAAAATTTGGAATGAGAAAATACTTCGAGATCCTCTGGATCTGGGTTATCTCTGTTGAGTCACGAACGCAATATGAAATACAGTCCCAGTCATCCAGTCAAGCAATTTCTTGCGGCACTCTTAGTTTTGCAAATTTTGACCTGAAATTTTGCCAGAGTCTTCTATATGAATAGTACTTTAACAATGGGGGGGGGCGAAGCAAAATTCCAAAAAAATTTACAACTCTGAACTGTAAAACTCTGAACTGTACAACCCCTCTGTACTGCAGAGCTACATAACGATCGGACAATTGATGCAAAAAATGAGCACCTAAATAAAACTTGGAACATAGAGCTCAAATTTTAGGAAGTGACACAATACACATGGAACTAGGCTTGCTCCAAATTTGAGCTCAAAATTCCACCTTTAG
>JAAUXU010165293.1_pt1 | contig 31943 bp, 24 predicted proteins | sample 7278151 | NCBI WGS metagenome assembly JAAUXU01 (sample SAMN14350113, study PRJNA611818) | marine sediment metagenome | isolation source: surface marine sediment (1.8m) | place: French Polynesia: Moorea | collected 2018-08 | reverse complement strand
CTAGGCGGGTCCTGAGCAGGTAGCGAGATTAAGTGAGGCTCCAGCAATGCATACTGTGTCGATATTATGGCTTCTCTTCTTCGGAGGGATGGGAATTGAAAGGGAGGCTGACTCAACTATCACAAGGTCAAAATCCATGCACTGCACCATGGTAGAGCCAGTGGCGCTGACCAGTTCTGACCTACGCTGACCAGTTCTGAACCCTCCCTCCCACCAATGCTGCATAAAGAGTTGCTCCAAGTTAAGTTTGAAGTCTCTCCTTGCCCCACCGACTCTTCTTGCTACTGTTGTGAGTGACCCGTCGCCGCTGATGGGCATTAGGGAGGGCACCGCATTCTGAAGCTAGTTCTTAACCATCGGTACACGTTGTCTTAGGCCCACGTCACGCAGGGGCTTTGCCCATGCGACTTCGCAAGAGGTTGCGTAGCTTGAAAGTATGGACTCGCGCTCTAACTCAACGCAATTTCTCGCAAATTCTTAGCGAAATCCCTCCCCAAAGTTCCTCGTGGGGCCCGTCCATGGCAGGTTAGTACAAACACGGTGCAATAGTGCACTGAGCGGCATTTTGCGCTTACATTTTCCGGTACTGATCTCTCGCAAATAGCGAAAGCGTCGGGTGTGGAGCACTCGAGGTCGGTCCAGAAGCCTGTCTTGTGCTCGTTGACTCCCACCGTCATGGCGACACAATCGCCTCCGTCCGGGTCGTCGGGTGACCAGTATTGGTATTCGGCCACACTTTCTTCATCTTCAAACAACGGAGTCGACCACGTCCAGATGCCCTGATTGAAATTGTCCCTCAGTCCTATGGCGTAGCTTCGAGGCTCAGAGGGGCCGTACTCTGGAAAAGCAATGGCATCGAATCTTACTCGAATGTAAGTAATGTATCACCATCCCTATGCTTTAGTGGAACGCAAACACGCGTCCTGTCAGTGTAAGTGCACGGTTGAGCATGGACTTATAAGAGACATATGGGTAAGTCGCTGCTTGCGAGAGAAGTGATTCAATGGCCTTTATGTCATTTTTTGAAGCTTTCAATCGGTCATTAAGCTCTCGTCTGTCGGTAACAATAATTAGGAGATAACAGACTTAAGATAAGGGAAAATGTTTGTTGCGCATCAAAGTGACTGTGCTCTGTGTACGCATTGGAGAGCATTTATTTAGCAGTGTGTCTGCCGGTATTTCATCATAGATGACAAAGTGAGGCTTTCAAAGCCACCCAGTTCTCGTTCTTAGGTTTACCCAACCAGTCTTGACCTGACCCATTCAGGTTTGGTCAGCACTGGTTGGGTTAGGGTCTGATTTGATTAGGTTGAGGCCGAGCAGCTCCTCTTGACTTTCAGGGATGGTGTTCAAAGGTCTCACTTCCCCCTACTATGATAAAATAAGATGCGCAATCGCCGATTAACAGCAAATTCGATACATGTCTGTTTTTGCAAGTTGTGCAGACAATGAATCACTGGGGCGCCATTTTGAAAACATTATTATGAATTATCCCTTAGCTCAAGAACCGTGCTCCGTGCTCAAGAACCTTCAAACAGGTGAGTAAAACTTGAGGGGTCAATTTTACAATGATAATTTTCTCCATGACTTCAATAGCTTACACTTGCTGTACGAGAGATCCTGTGGAGACCTCCCAGGTTAGCTACTGATGGTTTTCTGAAAATCGGTTAAAAACGACACAGAAAAGCGTTTTTTGACTCATAAAGTCGGCGATGAAAGGAAAAAAAGTGTCTACTCGTTACTAAAGTTTTTGTTGCCGCGGTAGCAGGCACATTTTATCGAAGCGAGAAAAAGTCATGGTAATGCAGGTCGATAGGAAGCTGGTTCGCCCTCACCCTATGTTCATTTACCGGTACTGAATCGTAGGTGTTAGTCAGGGAGTAGGACTTACCGCTTATGATGTAGCGGGCGAGACAGTCGTTCTGCCTCTGATTGCGAATCACCGCAAGCCTAAAAGAAAGGAAAAGATAGCAGATGGAGTGCAAGTAAAATCACCAGGAACTTGATCCATCCGTCAGGCCAGTGACACTCAAGCATTGGATCCAGGAGTATCGATCCCATCGGCTAAAAAAGTGTCGGCGATATGCGTCTACAATTGCAAATGCGTTGGCACTATTGATTTTGAAGACCACGGGGTGAAGCTAAACACACTTTGTTTTCAATTTCATTTGACTACAGTGGCTCAGTTTAGCTTCTGGAAAGTAACTAACATCAAATTTGAAATGTTGACCTGACATCCTTATGTACTGTATCTGAAAAAAATTGTTTAGAATGTCTTTTGCTAGGGTAGAAGCCGATCAAAAGAAAACCATATATACACGTAAGAACAATCTGCATACAGATTTCTCAGGAATAGATTCAAAATGCTCCTCATGTGGTGAATTCCTCTGGGTATCAGAACACTCAAAACCGCTTATAATGATAATTTTCATTCAAAATTGCATCCAGGCAGGTAAAAACTGATGTTGAGAACTTCAACATCCGAACATGAATAACATGAGCTTGGACAAAAGAGCTGAAGACAAAAGCATCAACTTCTTTCACTTTCAGGGCATAGTGACTTCATGAGTGAGACTTTTGAGCTTTGTCTCAGTGCTCTAGGCCCACGATTGCACTGCTATGTTTCTTACCTTGTTAATGCCTATTAACAAGGTCAGGCCGCTTATCAGAACCCGCTACTTCTAAGAAGGTTCCGGCCCCCAACAAATGGTGTTCTTATAAGCGGCTTCCACAGATCCAAAGATCCAAAAGCCAGAGATCCAAAAACATGTTCTAGCCCAGTAACTGCACTATGGGACCAAGATCTGTAGATGACACATTTTACTCATTGAACAGTGATGGCTGCAATGTGGCAAGTTGGCATCTCTGAAGTATCTGCAATCTCAATGGCTTGGATACAGATTCCTCTTGTTACTTTAGCTTATTTACAAACAACTATGGTTCTTGACACCTGAGATTGGTGTTGACATGTGAGTCCTTGCGATGATCTGTTAATCATACATGTCAACATTCTGGCATCCGCTGCCTTGACACGAAGTTGTGGAAGAACCTGTGAAGCAGACAATGTGGTCCACTCCCATGTCCATGGGCTGCATGATGCTTGAAGTGTGTGCAGGCATGAATTCCACCTTGATGTTGTCAGTCCCCTCTATGTACTTTGGATGTGCTGAGCAATTGTCAAAGAGAGAAACTATTTTGCGGCTCTTGGACTTCAGCTTGCAATCCATCTCTCATAGCCACTTTTTCAAAAATGTCTGTAACCATTCATGTGTCCTTACGGATTAAAATTCACGAAAGTGACCAGGACAAAACGCTCTATCTCGAGCTAAGTACACTTTCGCAGAACTAGGTCACGTGCCACTGGACTCGAGTTGAGTGTGTAGAGTGAGTGCGCCTTATATTAAGCTTAAAACTAGAGAGAGAACACCAAATTTTGATAGAATACATGATACCGGGTGTAATTCTGAAGAGAAAATGAGGGTGAGTGAGAGAGAACTTAAATATGGAATTAACACACAGCGAAGCTGGACTGGACGATCTGGTGAACCTTTAAATTGAGCTCCAACTTGCAATTACTCGTGCCATTCAGTGTGTCTGCCCCATAACCTTGCTCTGAGCAGAGTTAAACATATTGGGATCATAGAACGGTCTCATCACTGGGGCCACTGCCTCGTTTGTCTTCCACAGGTTCCTGGAGAGTGTTATAACATTTTCTCCAGCTGTCAGGGTATCCGTCCTCCCGGTGAGGCCTGGTAGGTCGTCTAAGGTGTGGTGAAGGTGAAGGAGTTGCTGCCGCTTCAAGAGTCGGTGCACGAGTGACCGAGGTGAGGCGTTCTTTGGCTTAGTTACTATCTGAAAGGTGTTCGACCAGAGTACACGCGAGCCCAATCCAGCTGGTTCACCAGAACGATCCAGCCAGAAATTACAGAAAATAGAGCAAAAAGCTCAACACGAAGCATAGAACATGGAACTCAAACTACACGATGATGATAGAAATAACAGAGAACATTAACCATTTCACTCCCTCTACACATGTGCGCATGCGCGCGCACACCATGCATTTTGACTGTGGGTGTACATGACAGGGAGTTTCTTGTAGTCTTTTGGAAAGCATCTTGGCCGTTTGCTTTCCCCTACAATGAGCAAGGGCTTCTTCTTGGTCCCATCCATGTTTGCACACAGCAAAGTGGGGATTCTCTTCTTCTTTTTCCCACCAGTATCACCCTGACAACAATGGCCTTGATCTAAGAATCCTTTATGGAACAACCCGATCTCATCTGCATTGAAGATGTCACATGGACTGTAGGTTTCCAAGATGCCTGGCCAGATCTCCTTCAGCCAGTTCATGGCACCTAAGGTGTCAGCATCACCCTTCTCCCAATACTCTTTTATGAATGTGATGTTGTTCCTCTTGTTCCACCACTTAAACTGACCGTCAGTGGAAGCCACTCGCGGCCCGTCTCCTTAGCCAGTTTGACAGCCTTTGCCTTCAGAAGAGGTCCATCCAGTTGTCCACCCTGATCCACTTTTTCTTGCAACCACAAAATGAGTGCATCTTCAACATCTTCCCCATTTTCGTATCTGTTCCATTTTTTCTGCTGATGTGTCTGGCATCCCGTGAAGTCCTTGTAGATTTCAGCTTTCCTCTTCAGCAAACATGAGTCCGGGGACCTGGACACACTGAACTGTGAGACAAGATCTTGGTGTTCGAATCCAGGAACTTCTGATGCCTTGAGAAGCTTCACCTTGTCTGCAAGGGACAGTTCATGGCAAATATTTTTTTTCATCATGTTCACTTTCTATGACAACACAACCACAACAGGACAACTCATGCTCATCCATGCTTCTTGTCATGACAGCTTAGTCAGGGCCAACAAAATCTAAAAATTCCTGTTTAGGCAGCCATGGATCATGAGACTTCTCCCATTTATCTGGCCAATATTCCTACCCAAGTGACTGGTATCTCGAAATCATTCTCATAAACACAACGTTCTTGTTTATGCGGCTTCTGTTTAAGCGGCCTCGACTGCACTAAATTATATGTTTTTCTACAAGCGAAGAAACAAGTTGTTACCTTTTAGTTAGTGTCTGGTATCTGGAATGTACCATTCAACCATAGTTTCATGTGATGTCTGATTCCAACCACGAACTCCATGAACTTGCAAAATTTTGAGGAAATGCTAATTTGCTTAAAACACTACCTGGAGGTCATCACGGCAAATCTGTCCCCGAGCAAGAGCGAGGATTGGGGTTCACAAGGACGCAAGTAGTGATTCGAACACCGGAAAGTGACCAGGATCCCTTGAAGTGGTTGGAATCCAATAAATATCCGAAGAAATCAGCCGCAGAATGCTTATTTTCCTAGAGGCCAGGTAAGCCTATAGAGGGGGAGACCCCCGAAGATGCATGAAAGAAGAAAATTGCTGGAGGACGACCTATTTAGCATTTTCCTCATTCAGCATCTTTCCCTCGCACCTTTTTTCCCCCTCTCCATGCATTTTTGGTGCTCAAATAGCAGATGCGTAAAAAGAAGGGTTTGCAAAAAAAAAATTGAGGGGGAAAATTGCGATTAGCTTAAGGGTTCCCGGAGTTATGCACTCGCCTCGTCATCAGGAATGAGCAATCCACCTCCCACCCTCGAGTTTGTTTCGAGAACCTTACGAAACCTGTAAAAGCTGACCCTAAGGTCAATCCTGAGGTCTCCTTCACACATTGGGGTCCTCCCCTCCCCCAGGGTCAAGCGACCTTGGAGAAAGTCCTGTTTCCAGCGAAGTATTATGGACTGTCCCCGGGAGGTCAACCCGAAGAGGTCGATTAAAAAGGGGGCGAACACGTACAAACCGACGTACAAATTGGCTGGTACACGAATGAATAGTAGATGTTGAAAAGGTGTCTGCAGTGGGTCTACTGCAGGTAGCATTTAAATTGCAATCTCTTCGTGCTCTCTATCTTTTATGGATACCTGGCAATTTGAGTGCCTCCTATGCCGGAAAGTCCAAAGCAGTCCTCGCGGTTGTCATTGATAGCCTTTGGGTTCATGAAGTAATACTCAAACTCGATGTCCAAGTCATCATCAGTATGCAGATCGCAGCAGTCGGTGTCGAAGTCATAGCACAGGCTGATAAAGTTTTGACCCAATGACGCCGGGACCAGTCCCAGCCAGAATACAGCTAAAAGATGACTCACGATAAAGTTTACGTCGTGAAACTAACACGGGGTCTTGATGTGCGTACCTGCGAACTTCATGCTTCAACGGTGTCTCAGCAACGATTGCGCGACCTCAGACACTTCTCAATGTTTAAATGGGGCCAATGACGTACTGACGCGTACCAGGGTGTCCTCCTTATCAGTCTGCAAGGAGATGCACGTCAGTGAGCTACAATTCGTTTCTTTACCAAGAAACTGGAGCAAACATTCCAGGCTTGAGACCCTTGACCCTCATGATCCTGTAGGTGACGAACGCTCGAATTCAGAGTGTGAATACTTTTTGCTCCCTCGTACGAACTAAACTCCTGCGGTATCCCAGACTTTTATAGACGATATTCTAGACATCGAGACCTGGGATCACGATATTCGATATGCTGAATGCTTAATTAATAGTTTGATGTTTCGTCAAGATGGCATTTTTGCTGATGGTTTCAAAATGCTAATATTTGGCATTCGGGATATTAAAGCATTGTCGGGTTTGACCCGACGGCCGAAGCAGCTGTCACAATTTCAAGGGACGGAACGTGGGCTGTCGGTAGTTTCCATGTGATATCGCCAGAATATCGCGACAGATTTTTAGATATCGCGATATCCTATGTCGGTCCGATGCACCGCGCAGTCTTGACAAGTACATACTGGCGCAGGAAAGTAGCGCAGTGCGGAATGAAATGTCTGATGACCTGCTTAAACGGAACTAACTAACGATCCTCAAATACTTTTTTGTCTGCTTGCGTTACCTAGACCAATACTTTGAATATTAAGGTCCATCTTCCTCAGACTCTTACCCTTCAGTCGCAGTGATTCTTGCCCTCGTAGCTTCTCTACAAGTGGAGCGAGGGCAAGATGAGAAACACGTCGGTGAAATCATCAAGCGGATTGCTCCTGGCTTCACTAGTCACGCAACCTCGCTGTCACTGCGTCTGAAATGCAATTCAAGATGAAAAATGTGCTTCTTTTGGGTAACCCTGTGTGAGCAGGTTGCGTTTCATTTGGGGTCTCATCGACGCTCCGTTTCTTAACAGCTTCTAACATTAACAAAATGTGTACTTCTGCCACAAGATCAGCTTCAGCAGCAAGTAGAAGCTTTGCACTGACGTAGCCGTAAGTTTCCCTTCAAAAATCAATGTAAAGAATTAAGGCCTTGTTGTGGATGCTTTTGAAAATGCTTTCTTAAGCTAACCCAGGACCTACAAAGCCCTCACTTTTTATACCTACGTAAGTGCATGAGCTTGAATTCATAGAAAAATGAGTGAGAAGAGAATCGAAACATCACTTTGTGCATTCGCGCAACCGAGATATCCTTAGTAAGCACCACGCGGTGCACTACTGCGAACAGGTGGGTATGGGTGAGTGCGTGTGTGCCACAGAAAGTAGCAATTACCGTATACGCAATATTAAGCTGGATCAATGTCTCCAATCTCTTCCTGTACGTTATAATTGGTGCATGATTCTCTTCAATGCCATTTCCGTCATTTGAGATGAAGAAAAAAATGATCAGTTTTGGGGTCCCCTCTCAACTCGGGGGCATCACTGTCACGCGAGAGGGAGTCAAATTTTTTCTCCCAAAAACTATTTGGTGGCGTCTTCATTTTTTGGAATTGGGTGACAAACCTAAGACGCACTCAGTCAAATTTCAAATTTTTCCGATCTTGACCTAGCCTACTACGTACTGTACATACTACAAAGGTACTTCATATACGTTGACGTCGTTACTCCAAAACTGTCAATTTACGTAGTGACGAGTCGAAATCACTCGTCAAATGCAAAATGCATCAGGTACTATAGGTTTATGCTAATAATGTCACCTCGTTGCCAACAATGTTGGCAGGCTGCAAATGCTACTTGGGGCAATAAGAACTGGGAAGAACCACTGATAGGAGGCAAACGTTGTAAGAAGTTCTGTACTGCAGTTCACTTCGCTCAAGTAGGATTTTTTCGTTAAGTGGGACGTTATGTCAGTTTCAATGCGGTCTTGCCTTGTTTTATCACTCCTTTAGGATGCAACGTTTTGAATTTCCCACTCTGGACAAGTGGGGTATTTTGCATTGCAAAGCTGTACGTGTGCTCGTACAATCACTGCACTGATTGTACGAGCACACGTAGTAACACAGTACAATCACTGCAGTAACACAGACATGGTTGGCTTTCACCCAACTTCAGAAAGGCAGCTTCAGAGTGCAATGCGAACGTCTCTCTAGGGCAAAGTTTATCTCCAGAGATGTCAGCGAGACAAAAGATGAGTACGTTGGAGTCCTTAAGAAATGTTACAGAGATCAGTGGAATGCAAAATCAGGCTCCTTCGGGGATAGAGGTTGACATTTTTCGGCAGACCATGGTATCTACTTTGCAGACAAGAATAGATTTGTCTTGTAAGAAAGGCTGCACAAAGAGTGGCTAAAAGTAGCTTCCACCGTCCACTTGTTTTGTCTGACACTATTGCGTTTGGTATAGCACAGCATATTAATGGAGGGATGACTCTGAGGGCACCTTCAGCTCAAGTGAAACTTTCTGATGGGTAGAATATGAAGTGTGTAATCTAGGAATTCCAACAAACCGACCTGGAGTTGAACCTGCATGTGAACCATGTAGGTGATGTGAATTTGTCTGGGAGCACATATGAGGTGGTATGGAGAGGCAGTATATGCCATACATAGAATTTTCTGGACCTGGAGGACAGAAAATCACAAAAGAGCAGCCTGCGTGTTCGGACCACACGTGATAAGAGGCCGATGAGAAATTCTGATGCTCACACCAATTTCCCAATGAGTTTGCGTGAGAATAGACTAATGAGCCGATGGACGTAGGTCCCTCATCCATTCTCACACAAACTCATTCGGAAATTCGTGTCAGCATCAGAAATTCCCATCACGTGTGACCTTTACGCCTGTGAGCACAAGCTCATCGAGATATTTGCTATACATGTGCCTTATACGTTCACTACACGCTACATCGGGAGTTTACTGCACTAGAAAAAGAGCTGCAACGCCAAACATTTCATGACGAGAACTTCGGTCAGCTCATCACATCCCATGGCTACCAAGAAAGTTTTGCTTTATTATAGCCGAAAAAGAGGAGAGCCTCAGCTGAACATTGCCAGAGCCATATAGTTTGATCTTGTTGGCTGACCCCTCGCAGCTCTCTGCCTACTACTCCCAGTTAACCCAAAAGTTCTTACTTACAACTTAGCAGCCGGCCCATGTACGGTAGGCCAGATGCAACGATATCAGCGCCTTATGTACCAGCACGTGCTATAGTTCTTATGTTTCGCACTTATACTGAGTGCTATATTACGATAAATGTAACCTGTCATCTGACCTACAGGTTTTCTCCTCTCACGTCAGAAAGTAGTGGAAGTAGACGCTGTAGGCAAAAGTTTGCAGCCCCAATCATGACGGTGTGGTACGAACTGCCGTGCAAAAAAAGGGTTTGCCCAAGCTTCAAAGACGCTCACATAGCAAATCACGTGGTCGAAACTTCTACTCAAATCATTGGTGGATATTTCTTGAGACGACGAAGAGAAAGGTATAAGCACCATAGGAGCTTTGGGAGAGAGAGAGAGAGTGACTTATTCTTTATTCGACATGACATGAGTACGTGCGTACATTCGGCAAGGATAACTTTAAGACTACTGAAATTGATCTTGTATCCGTCGATTATAAATAATGGTCATTTACAGCAGGATGGTTCTTGAGAAAATGTTCCTTAAAGGCGTCTGATCCTTATACCATGCATCTAGGGATGCTTACATCAGTTTTACAGTGTAGCAGTGTTCTTTGATAAGAAGGAATGCGACCAGGGATATAGTGGAATACTGATAAGCAAATCATTTTGGGAACGGACTCTTCGATCCATTTATCTTTCCGAATCGCTTCACATAAGTGAAATCTTCATTTGGGGAAATAATACAACTTGTCCAAAAAAGCAGTAAATTTTGATGCACCTGTCCAAATGTTTAACATTCGTTTACTGGCCTGTTTTATTTAACGGGAGCGTGTGGTCAAGTAGCAGGTAGCAGCTGAAGTTGGAGGTAAAGTGTGTGTAAAGTGCTTCTTTACCCAGACGACGGATGTACTTGATGCTCACGTTTGGATTTCGTTCGAGTTATACACCCATCTGATCCGCTTATCAAGCGAGATCCACTCATCAGAATTCCACTGCTCATAAGAGGAAATCCGAGCTGGTGATCAATGCCAAGGTTGACACCTCCAATCCAATGAAGAGCAAAGACAGCTTCAAGAGGTGGGTCGTCAAATGCTCTTTGCTTGATTTGTCCTGGCTCCTCATTGGATTATGTCTGCTGCTTCCCCCATTATTGACCAGATGGTGGGTGAGAAGCCGCAACTTACCAGTCCCTTGCTTTAGCTTGGGTATGTTGCGTTCATGACACTACGCATTCAGCTTGAAGAAGCGTTGAAGATGGCACTCCTCCATTCACCGTCACCACCTCATTTCCCAGCAAGAAGTTGTTGGCTCATTTACTCCCACCAGGACCAGATGGTGACAATGCGGTTGAAGTTGCACATCCCTGACCTCTCGTCAGTGTTGAGGAAGAGACTGTACTGATGGATGTGAATTAAATTTGGGGGGGAAATCAGAGGGAAAGGCTATTGTCATCTAATCGTGGATATCGAATGAAGCATTCCGAATGCACTGTATGGTGTGTACTGGGCTAGTTCAATAATGTTTCTTTTCATTTGTTTAGGTAAGAAGCGAGCATTGGGCTTGCAAAGTATAGCTGGTGCAAGTCTTGGCTTGTATAAAGAGTGTGTAGTACACTTTTATTCTGGGCCTTAACTTCCGACGGGATTGAGCTTCAGAGGTGGCTCCTCCTTTATGGAAAGCCATGAATCTCCTCTAAAACCAAGCTCACATTCACCTTTACTCGAGAAGAACTCATTCGTGCACAACTCACTCAATCTTTTATGTAGTAAACTGCTATAGAACATCACTTTGCATCTATTTAGTGAACAAATGAGTGATCCAAGTGCACATCAGTTTGATTTCTAAGCAGAATCGTAGCATTTCATGGAGGGTGGAACCACTTGTGTGGTTTATTCTCGTCAAAAGTTATAGCCCCCCCCCAAAAAAAAGTGTACACACCAATTAAATTACAGTATTAACCTTCGAGCCAAAAGTGCGCATAGGAAAGTGGAAAGAGCGCAAAGGACCTTTGGGAAAGAAATTTACGGTTAAAACCAAATACTTTGGCCAAAGGCCATAAAAACAGGCCCCCCTTATCACTTTTCAAACAAAGTAGTACATTTTTGAACTAGCCAAATCCTTATGTCCTTTTTTTCTCTCTTTTTCCTTAAGTGTTTGTGCGTAGTCCTTGATGTTCCTAAGTTCCTTGTGCACTGTGCTCTGACCTCAATGTATATGTACCTTTATTATGATGATTTATCTCAAACCTGATCGTACTACTCAAAGATGCAGCCGTGAGAAAGGCGGAAAATCGTTACATCTCGCACGCCAGTCATTTAGCCTCAATATCTGCGATGAAAGAGCTCAAGTGCCTACTCGTATTTTAGAGAGTTTGGTTTACTGTAAAGCCATAGCACAAACGTCAGTGCACTAAAAGCAACCAATGATTCTAGGATAACCGTGTATATCTAATTTCACGAAATGTTGGACGCGTAATAAGTGCATAACGATCATTCACATTCTCCGACTTTCCGCCCCTCTCTCTCTCCTGCTCCTCTGGAGGACGTCCCTGCCGACCGCGGGACCGAAAGACCAGCTTAGGGTGGGCTGAGCTCGCCCAGAGGAGTGTTCGTCTGTCCCAAGAGCTGGGGCGCAGCCGCCCCGTGTCCCCAACGGCCTCTCGGTGTTGGTCCTGCAACTGTTGCATCTCTGGGTGGAACCTGCGGAGGTCCCTCATTTCGCCAACTGCTCAGGAGTAATCGTGTCAGACTGGACTAAAGATATTAGAGTGCGGAGAAAGCGTCCACGTCCCTCGTGACCAAGGAGGAGAGTCTTTCCTTGGGGGCTAAAACTATACATAAGTCAACTTTCGCTCCATTGAGCCAAATACGTGACTGAGACACAACACAAAGAAGTCATAACGCAATGGGTTCACCAAAGCCCTGGCCTGAACTTACAAAAGAAATGTGCTGCTCACAGTGTAAGTCGATTGATAAACGTGACCCAGCTGGAGGTTTCTGGGTTGGCGAATGTCTCGGCGCAGAGGGACTCAACATAGCACTAGATTTAAAAGTTTCAGGTTGTTTTTTTTTCTCCACGAGGTAGGTCACATTTGCGACTTCCGCACTGAGTTTGGTCCACAGCAGTGCTGAAGCACAGGGCACGAGAGTATCACGTACGAAGCGGAGAAGCTAAAAGAAAGGTCCACACTTTTCCTGCCCAGGCCTAGGTTGCACCAGTCCTCCAGTTCTCAGAGAAGAGCGAAGCTGTACAATGTGCATATCCACAGACTCATCCTCTCGTCTGCAAAAAAAGAGAGTAACGCATACATTAAGAACACCCATTAAACGTTGGAGGGCGAAGCAACCTTAATCGTGTTTCGCCATCTGAGAAAGAAGAGACAGCAGATACGTACGATTGCGTGTCTTGTAGCCTTGTGATGAATTATTTAAAAAATCATAAGCTTTTTTGGTGTGCATAGAGCACAGAAAAAAGCCGATTGCTGTCTGAGTCAGACTCGAGAGTTTCGTGTCGTGATTGTTGCTCTCTTACTGAAAGGGTCTGTCTTTCACAGCGCTTTTTCAGAACGAGGCCAAAGGCCAGTCACCGACCTTGCTTAAGGCATGACTTGAAAAGAACAAGGCCTTATGCATCTTAGCGAATCTACACGTGGAAGTCCTGCGTGCTGGGGTCGCCAGTACGTTGGCAATGCTGACGAACTGATCGTTACCAGTACCAAGCACGAATAAAAGACCAGACGTCAATTTGCCAACCAGGCTTCTCTATTGTCACAACTATGCACGGCCCCTGGTGTTACGATTCTCCGTAAGCGAACTCATCTAACCGCTGCCAGAGGTTATATGCATCAGGTGCAACAAAGTATCACGCTTCCGATCGACACTCGCTATATTAAGCGGTGCGTGGAGCAAAGCTACGCATTTGTAATATTTATAGAAAAACAACACACACAAAAAGTAAAGGCTTTAGACGTCCTATGCCTTTTTTTATAAAAATGTTCACATCTTTCATTCTGAATGGTTGGAATCACTATCTGAAGCTGGAATATCTGAGCTGAAACTCCTTTTTGGCCATCACATCCATATCAATTCTTGAAGAAGAAAATGAATGAAAGCAGAAGTTAAAAACTTCTCTCGAACGAACTTTTTTAAGTGATTCACTCAAAAAGTGTTGTTTAAAAGTTATTTCGAAATAGTCTCGCAGTTGCTTCATTTTTTGTCACACAACCTCTCTTCTCATGCTTTGTGCTTTTCGGTATCTCACTTGAAAGTAGCAAAATTACAAAAGGGTAAATCAGTTGGATTCTTTCACAGAATGAGGAGATCGGTGCAGGCAGCACTGACTGAGCGTGGCCTTTGATGCACCTGCCAAGCCACGTCCGTCAAGGTCGATTGCATTTATAAATGCAAGTGATTTTCCTTTTTGTCTTGAGTCTTCCTTCACTTCATTGAAGTCAGCGGCATTTCGGTTGCTGCCTCCTTCGCTTTTCACTCCATCAACATCAAAGATAGCCTCACTCAAAAACTGTCTAAACAACCCCACAAAACAAAGTTTGTTGCCTATTGTCGTCAATATGACTTCACGTGATGCTCAAGTAACGGAGCCCCAGATCGTTTTCTCAGAGAAGGTAAATGCGGGCCCGCCTGTGCACACTGAAGATAAAGGCAGACAACTTGCGAATTATGACTGGGCCAAAAAATGTACACAATAACGTTAGGCAAGAATGGACGTGGAGATATGCAATTTATTGTTTACATCTTCACCTTTACCTTATTACATATTATTGACAAATATAGATAAGAGCAGCAGCGACAACGCGGCGCACTTCCCACAGTTGTAACCGAAACTTCTTGTCAGCTATACTATATGTAGAGGCCGCAATTTCTCCTACTCTAGATACTCGACAAATAGTTTTACATACGTCAGACTTAAACTGGGGGCTTTAAGCCGCAAGGGGATAGAAATTTGTGGATTTTTGTAATGAGACTAGAATGGGATCGCCTACAAAAAAAAAACATGTGGAAGAAAAATTACATATCTCTCTTATTAAAAAAAACACAGATTTTGTGCACTAGTTTCAAGAAGTCAAAGGAGTTGAAGCCACGTCATATCTTTTACTATAATAAAAGTTTGCCTGGAAAAAGGAATAGCAAGTTCGCTGTTGCTTTCTTTTGCGCTCCTTTAGATGTAATAGGGGTTGGAGAAGGGTTGAAAGGGTCGTAAATACAAGAACATTATGGACAAATGCAGTCGGCGGACGTGCGCGTCGCGCAACAGTGAGAACAAAATAATACACGCACACAATACATAGCAAACTTATGCTCAAACAAAGTTCATGGATTAACAAATATAGAATCTCTTTCACATGTCTGCGCCCCGAAATTTTTGGCTTGCGCCCTCTTGTGCTACATATCTATACTATAGTTGTAGTACATAATTATCATAATCCTAACGACCGTGGCCGCCTTCGCCGCCGCCGCGGCTGCTGCGCCGTTACTTTTTTACACTTGCCTTGAAAGGGTTGCTGCTGCTGGCTGAGTGGGGGGGATGGGGATGGGGATGGGGGAGACGAAGGCAAATTCTAAGTAGGTAGAGTTATTACTATCATTACATGTGCACAGTCACACGGGGCCTAAAGAGGGAAGAAAAGGAAGGGAGGATATCTGCTTCTCTCTCGCTCTCTAGACCTCGCTTAAAGCCTCAGGAGAATGGGAGTCTCTGCTTCATGACCAGAATCAAATATTTGGAAACATTGCAGTTCGCAGTCTTGGGAGGTGCACAGAGAGAGATTATTGGCTTGCTGCGCTCTTACTCTACCCTTCTTTGGAGGGAAAATATGATGGATATCTTGCTCAGATTTTTGTGTGCGAGTGATGTTCCCATCATTAATCAGTTGGCGGAATCAATTTGGAGAATGGCTGGGCTGGTGGTGGAGAAAGAGGCGTTTTCTGCCTGTCGTCGGATGAGGCGCTACATACTATACTACACACCTACTGCGAAAGAATGGAGGAAAAACCATCATCATTACGGTCTAACCTTGTTGCATAATTTCCTCTTCTCGTTTTTTTTTCTTTTTTTGGGATGGGGGATGAGGGGGAGGGGGGAGAGCACGCACACTTTAATTTTTCCCAGCGGCAGCAGCAACCTGGGTGAGGACAGCATAGAAAAACTTTGGGGCTTTTTCTTAACCTGGGAGAGGAGAGCATAGAAAAACTTTGGTTTTTTTTTAACTCACTTTCGGTGTTACAGAAAAGGGGTGAGGTCTAGGGGCAGCGTTTGCGACGCTCGCGCTCACACGATGAAAATATCTCAAGGGAAAACCAAGTTCATAATGTAAGGATCATATACATAGCATATCATCAATAATGTAGTAGATCTTCGAGTAAACGTTTCTTCTCCATGTTGTATGCATAGTACATTAAGTCGTCGTGGATTTGAGATTTCTTTTTTTTTTTCTTGAGTCGTAGGCTATGAGAATTCTTTGATAATATCTTCTTGTAGCAGCAAAATTTGTGACTTTCCTAGAAGAAGGCGGCGGCGCGATGTGTCGGATTCTCCAGCGCCATCACGTAGTAGTAGCAGCAGTAGCCCAGAGGCGAGGTGGTCGTGCCTGTCGCTACACAATCGCCCCCGCCGCCGCGGTCGCCATCCAAGGGCGATGGCGGCAGCGTCTGCGGCGTCTGCGGCGGCGGCCGGGCGAAGTCAAACGAGGGCGATGGCGGCGTCTGCTGTTGTAAATGATGGCGGCTGCTTAGTACGGGGCGAAGCGCTGATAACTTCGGTACAGCGCGGCCTAGAAAACAGAAAGCGACCATGATTCTCAGGCTCCGGAGCAGCCAAAAACTGAAGCAGTTAGGGAGAAATCCTCGTCATCATGCGCGTGCAACAACCGACGAGATGCAAGGCCTACGTTACTGAAGACTTGAACCAACAAAGAAAGCAGACACCAGACGAGAAAGGCAACCGAATTGGTAAGAGAAATCTTTCTCTTCATCACTGAAGACCACACCGAAGAGGCCAAAAATCAAAAAAGAACAAAGACTACAACCATACAAGTTCCTTGGACTTACTCCATATCCTGGAATGGGTCCTATGCTCTGACCAAGGTATGGGTCGGCCAACGGTGCGGCGGTGGGATCGCGCGCAATGCTGTAACGGGCGTGTGTTCATTAGAATGATCATCTTTGCAGCTCTGCACGGACACGGTGCAGTACGAAAACGTTAGATGAGTCTGTGCGAGTCCGCATTCAGAGAACGTACAGAACGTCCACTAGATCATTAGAGGCCCAGAAGTAACGTTATTGGGCAACACCGTTGATGGCGCAAAAAAGCTAGATTTTGACTAATGGTTCACCTAGCCAGGGTGACACTTACGCCGGTGGCAGTCCGTAGGCCTGACTGACGGCCTGCAGGGAAAGAGGGTTAGCTGCCGCAGCGGCAGCCGCCGCTTGCTGCGCCGCAGCGGCCTGTTGCGCCGCAGCAGGATGCTGTCCGGGTAGGAGACCGGCAGCGGCAAAGCCAGATCCACCTCCTGCCCGCTGTTGGGTCAGACCGGGATGTGGACCGCCAGGTGCGGCTGCCAGGTTCTGCAAGCGGGGGTCCAGACTCGCCGCGGCCTGCACCTGCGCTAGTGAGTTGGCCAAGAACGGGTCATACGGATTGTACATACTGCTGGGGAGAAGGGAGAGAACGAGTGAGACGCGGTCGGTGCCGCAAAAATTGCATTACACGATATTCGAGAGAAAAAAAGAGAGCAGGAGAGGAAGAAAAACGATAGAAGCTCGGGGCAGGAAAGGGCAGGTGGCGCGGTAAAAAAAACTGGACAAATTATCGCCGCCGGCCGTTTCCCGCCGCCGCGCATAGTTTCAAAGTATTGGCCCTTTTTTCCACACGTTTTGCAGTCTTTTCTCTTTCTTACTTTCGAGTTGTTGGAAATGGGAGGGATCAGGTCTCCGCTTGGAGCTTTCTCGTAGGGAAAGGTTTCGTAGGGGAGAACATCGTGCAAGTTGAACCAAAAGGACGCTCACCAGAGAAAAATTAAATCTTTACATACAACTTTCCGTTCCAAACAAATTATGATCAGTTATAATGAGAAGATGCGGTCAAGCAAGTGGCTGAAGTGAATTATACAGAATATGCAGAGCAGCGTCGTCGTGGAGGATGCAAAAACATTCTGATCGTGGGGCATTCAGTCTCTCCACCTAAGGCGGGGAGGATATTTTTAGTATCAGCAGAGCAAACATTTTTCAAAAGCCATAAATGGTCTCTTACGTGTGTGAAAAACAAGGCGACCAAGATGCAGTTTAAGAGTTAGTAGTCTCAAGCATGCACAGGTGAAAGAAAGAGCGGGTGACTAAGTGAGCGAGCGAGCAATCTCAAGACGTGAAATCGCTTCACCACTGCAGCGCATACTGGTCATGCTAGTGCGGTGACATAGACGATATCTCAATCCCTCTAAGACTGTGCCTTCACCTATAAAATCACATCTTGACTACGACGATGTTCCTAGGACGTATTTATCGTCCACACGGAAAACGATGTGTTTACTGCGATTAGTGACACTTCTTGTGGCAAGAAGAGCAACTACTCGGTAGGGAGGATGCGTGACAGACAAAGGATGTGGGGCGCATGCATGCATGAGTTTGTTTGTCTGTTCGTACGCTTGTGTGTATGGGTGTGTGTGGGTGTGTGTATGAGTGGGTGTGCTTGTGTGCGCGCGCGAGTTAATAAGTAGTGCTATAAACCCCTTTGCAGTGCTTGTCCCCTCTTGAGTTGGTTGTAGCACTTACGGTGATGCCGCCGCGGCGACTGCATGCAGTGAACCGACCGCCGCCCCAGGTGGCTGCTGTGACCTGGCCGCCGCGGCCGCCGCTGCTGCGGCCGCTGCCAACTGGCTCCCACCGCCGCTGCCGCTCCCCGCACTCGTCACGACTGACGGCGCCGCAGACGCCGCTGTCAATGAGGCTGCCGTAGTCGATACGCGATTGGTTTGAGCGACTCCGCCAGAGGCCGCAGCATTGGCTGCGATAGCAGCCGCCTGTTGCTGTTGGGCAACCATGGCGTTGGCCATGAGCACTCGCTGATGCGAGGCGGCCAGAGCGGCTGCCGCCGCAAGCGGGTAATTTGAGCGGCGAGCAGCCAGGGCAGCGGCAGCAGCCGCGGCATGCGCGGCGGCGGTCGAATGGCCTCTCTGAATGGCCGCTCCGCGAAGTGAGGCGGCTAAACATGCAAGAGAGAGAAAACAAAACACACATTCAATCCACAAGCGGCTGTTTCACAAGAGTAGCAGGAGAGGAAGATGTTGTTGACGGTGTTTGAGCGGCGATCTTTATGAGAGACGGATTACGGTTTTGTATGGTACATATAGTTTCGACATACGGTGGTGTTGGTTGCGGCAACGAGAGAGGAGAGAGAGTAGCAGCAGTAGTATTGTAAGTACGCAACAGCGGTAGCAGCAAAGTACACACGTATAGTAGCGACAAGAGAAGATTATTAATGAACACATTTGTAGTAGCAGATGCTGGCTGGAATAGTAATGACGTCGTAGGTGTGACATAAAAATCTCAAATCAGTCATTCCACTGGAAAAAAGGTTAGATAGGAAATCAAACAGCGCTTTAACAGCAGTTACATGGCTCTCTCACCACCCATTCAGAGACCGTTTCATCTTGCAAATAGCACGTACGTAATAGCAAACAACAAACTACAGTAAGACAGAGGTAACAGTAGTAAAGATTGTACGCGGTAAATAAGAGAAATGTAGTACGTAGGTAAAAAATGAGAATAATGAGGACTGTTGGCAACGTGCTTTTCCACCATCCCTTAGGCCTGTTACACAGTTAGATAGGTGTTGTACAAGAAACTAGTAGCATAGGTGGTATGTGTGCGTGCGCGTTGGTAGCAGTAACTGCATCTGTATGCACGTTATATTCTATATTCTATTGTACATAGAGGCACACACTACTGATGGTGATGTCACTCCTTCCTGCTGTACTGAGGGTCAGAGCGCATAGCTGTGCAGAGCTCCTTGTGCTTCTCACACATACATGTTGCGGTGCACACGCGCTCACTTGCGAACCTCACAGGTGGCATCTCTACTTTCACACTACGGGAGGAGGAGGTTGACGAAGACCAACAGCTCGAACTATGTTTCTGTTACATTTAGTTTAGTACATGTGCACTGCAGGGTGAAACAAACACTGCAGTGTGCATGAGTACGTATACACTTGCTGCCGACGGATCTTTCGGCGGCAAAGAAGGAGAAAGTTTGAGGCCATTTCTTGACTTTCATTCAGCATGCGAAAAGCCGGAAATCAGCGCCCGCGTTTTCGCCCACGACTTGCAGAAAATAACAGCACGTCCTTCCACTCAATCGGACCTGTACAGGTGCGGTGCAAAGGGGCTCAAAGATATTGCGTGATGTCGTAGTGTTGTGGAACACACGAATGCTGCAGTTGAGAACGCATGTGTAGAAATTGTTATACCTAGCTAGCACTGCAGTTTGATTCCGCAAAATTGTCGCAACACCATAAGCGATCGGAAAACCGTGTGTTGAAATGCGGTGCTGTTCCTACCAAAAGTAACGCATAATCATATTGGTATGCACAGCAATTCCTACATCTGTGAATGCGCTACTTTCGGTCTCGGCTGTGGAACTTGCTGCAACCATTTTTCCCCACCAGATGCTGGAAACATTGCTCTAGTGATCTGAGACACCAGAGACCTTTGACCGTCCAAAGTTATCGTGGAGGGCTTTAAAAGAGAGGTGGTAAAACAAGGTCCTTGGGGGACAGGTCACAAAATTTCTTTATGTCAGCAATTCCAGCTTTATTTTGGAGCGGAGCCTTCAAGCCTCACCATGGAGGCTTCTCTTAGCTTGTCTTTACAGTTGCCACCAGTTCTGACGTGTGAACAGAAGGCGTTTCCCCAGAGACGTGTCAGAAGATCACTAAATTGACTTCCAGCGGAAAAATAACTTTTTCATGATTGTTAGTCAGAAAAACCGAATGAACTACCCATCTAATGAAGAGAATCTGCGCAACGAATGACTCAAGGAGAACTACTTGTCTGCATCCCAGCCAGACCAAGGTCCAGATGAATCGCATGGCAAATGACTCCAGGAAGCCATCTGAGTGTTGTTTGAAGGGCCCGATGACAAAAACCTGCCCAAGTTTGATTGGCGACAACCCGTGCAGGTCTGAGACGAACAAGATGGGTGTAGATTGCCCCTGCCACTTCCTTTAATACCACTGCAAACGGGAGATTTTTGTCCTTGCGACATTTTTGCTGAATCAAACTTTCCTCCTTCTACTTGTCAGGAGTTTCGTTCAAATATTCATCCCCTTCCAGCAGGCAGCGGCGACAAAGTAGGTGAGCGAAGAGAAAGCCAATTGAATTTGCCTCCGTACAAAGTTACCCCTAACAGAAGACGGAGAAATGGATAGCATGCTGAATAAGTGCGATTTCCATTTTAGCGGGGAGGACGGTCGAGAAAAACTCTCCAAGTTCCTTGATGCTCCGAGGCACCCAGAAAGTGAAAGCAAACAAGTTTTACAGAGACAAAACAAAATAAGAAAACATACACAGAGCTGTGTGTATATACGGAAAGGAGGTAGATAAGTTAAGGACTGACGATGCCTAATGCGTCTCTAATCAAGAAAATAAACAAGTCTCCTCATCGGAAAGTTCTTTTTTTTTTTTTTTAAGTGCTACACCAACTTATGCGCAAGTACGCGGTACTAATGTATTTTACAACATTGCGCGTACTGCGGATGAGACTATGCATACGCACAGCGCGTACGCATCGACGGCAGTGGCGTATCTCGACTTGTGTCGGGACTGCAAGCAAAGAGGGATTGAGAGACTGTACTACTTTTCTTCAGTGACTTTTAAACAGTGAGCAGACATGCAGGCTTCTCAAATGTGCACAGTTACTGTAGGTTAGTGAAGTCACACGATTTCATCCATAGTCCCTTGCGTCACCTTTTCCAGATTAGTTCAGTCAGCGCAGAGACAAAAACTCAAAAGAGCGAAAGTAAAACAACCAAGGATTCTTCGTGCGACCGTGCAAAAACTAAATATTAAGACTCCGGCCTTTTCCTTCCGGAGGTAAAAGCAATACCGAAACAGCGGCTTCCTTGCAAGGAGTTTCAGGTGTCCACTCATTAGAGACGGGTTTAAAGCTGGCGTTCAGTTGAAAGAAAAGAGAGAAAAGGCCTAATTAGACGAGAGTTTCTGGCTGCTTGGGTTTTCATGGTGTTTTTTGCTGACTGACAATTTTCTTTTCTTTTCCTCAATACCTTACGAACGTTGCATAAACAATGAAATGCACTCGCAAAGCAACGCCAAAAAGAAGGGGGCTGCAGGCCGACAACAACATCCCCATGAACAAAGCACACACAATCGCATTTGCAGTCTACAGAACTTGTATACTCGCTACCGCTACGAATACGTACACACGCACTCATCTGAGTCGTGGTCTTCACAGTCACAGTGTTGTTGTGGCACAGCTCATCGTGATACAATACATGTACATGTATAGAGAATATTATGGCTCAAATAATACTGTAATATGTTGTGATCGGATGCGGTTTTTCTCTTTCATAAATGCATGTTAGAGATGGAGAGAGAGAGAGAGACAGAGAGAGAGAGAGCGATAGCATAGCTTAAGAATACACTTATTAGTGAACGGGTCCCGTCTCCGACAGACTCCGGCCGTGACTCGAGATTTTTGATGCAAAAACATTGGAAAATAAATTAAGAATGGGGAGAAAACGATGAACAGATGACCAAGGAATTAAACTCCCGGAGCAGCAGTACAGTAGCGAAACTTGCATCAGCATCACTGTCAACTGAAACGAACATAATGATTTGCTTGGTAGTACAGTAGTAGCAGCAGCACGTAGGACACGACCGGACTATGGCTGTTTCTACGGATGCAATTAAGTTTTCTGGTTCCTTATACACTAATAGTGTGAGAGACATAAATAGTACGGGGTGAGCAAGGCACAGGGGAAGAGGACGAAGAAGGGGGTAGCTGCTAGCAGTAAATCCCCAAAACGCTTTTGAATCATGCCAGAGGAGATGCGTGAGGATTAGAAAGTGGAGGGTCTTGTCTCATCATTACTGTTGGAGGAGGGGCGAGGGGGGCGGGGAACAATCGGACCTCTCCTTTTTACTTCTGTAGAAAAAAAAGTGTCCATTTCTGTTCCAAAGAGGCCAATACTTACTACACAACCTCATCTGGGTTGTCGATTTTTTTTCTTTCTTCCTCTCGTGTTACTGAGGTATCACAAGAGTACTTACACAGCTTGGGAATCGATCACTCTGGCTTCATTTTTACACAACATTGGAACTATGGGAAGCCCTGGACGGAGCAGGAGTCACCAAGAAGAAGGAAGAAGAGTCCCCAGGGAAAATGAAAAGAGGGGAAGAGAACGCGTTAGCACACGTGCGCTGAGGCTCTCAAGTTGAGCATGTATGACAAGTTGAATGAGCAGAGGCTTTTGCACTCATCTCTCTCTTCGATCGAGAAAGCCAACGACAAAAAAGTACGGAATTAAGCGTAATTGCTACACAGTCCTCGCCTGTAAGAAACGTCATTAAAGTGACCGCAACAAAGGTTCGTTGCCTTCAAGGATCCTTGGAAGTCAAAGTTCGTTCATTATATATGCAAGCGAAAGGGAAAATATTCCCTCTAGTACGGGAATTAATTCGTAGCAAAGACTCACCATTTGGGATACTCGTGGGTTTCTTGGTTTGCACTCGCGCTGTCGCATTGTTCACCTGAGGGGAATAAAGCAAAATGCAGCTCTTTTCTTTCTTACAGTGAACGCACTGCACGCATCGAATGCACCCTGAGCAGTGCATGAGAGAATGGGGGGGGGATGGGTCGACTTTTTTTCCACTACTCATTGGAGGGAAGTATGGTAGTAAGTGCTACACGTAAAAAGCTACAATGACTCTAGACTTTGCAACGTGCAAAAGAAAGGCTTTGATTGCAGACGGAAAGACAGTACGATCAAGGCAGTGCTCACCTCGATCTTCCTCCCCTCCACGACGGTGGCGTGAAGCTGCTCCCTGGCGCGGTCGGCGTCGCTGGCGTGCGCGAACGTCACGAAGCCAAAGCCCTGTTGGAGAGAAAGAAAAAACATGCAGGCACATGCATTCGACAAGATGCAGCAATCAGAGAGAGAAAGTTATACATACGTACAGTAAGTAGGTCCATGTACGGGGTTGGCTGCTAAAATCGATCACTGCAGCAAGATTTCACCTCGAAGATGTAGTCGAGGCCGAGGGCGACCAATTTAAATAGTTTTTTCTTTTTTTAATAAAACTTCTTTATTTCTGTGTTACCTTTGAACTCTTCTAAGGTGAAGTTTAAAAACAAAAGGAAAAATCTGGCGCCGTCATGCGACAAAGATCCTTGCTCTTCTCTAGTGATCGATCATAAAAGCCAACCCCGCACATATCAGCACGAAACGAGCGAACTATTATTCGTCGCGTTTAATGTATGGTTACTTAGTAAAACGTATATGTAGCGTATGTAGCAACCAACCGATCCCGCGTGAATGAATTAGGACACAAGGTTTTACTCGGCGCGTGGGCACTCATGGGCAGTAGCGGAACAAAGTATGTACGTGTTGTAAAAAGTATGTACCTACACATAAGTAAAACATGGCAGGCATGTTAAAAAAAAGGCCATTTCAGTTGCAGCATTCAGCCAGGTACTAGAGCAAAACCTACGGACTCATCGTCAATACATTAACATACCAGTACAAAGGTTTCCGTTCATGCCTCTCTCGAATAAGTGTGCTCTGGTAGCCTAAATGTGATGTCCTGCACATGTGCTATGAGCAACATGTGTATGTACGAGTAATTACAGTAATACGTATGAGTAGTTTCTCTCGACTACAGCGTCCCCCAAGGAGAAGGTTATCAAACATCCTGCTTCTGACACTTTCTTAAAAGGCCACCCTCTCGTGGAGAAAGAAGTCCCTTTTCGGAAAAAGATAATCTCGGGAGCCGGAGCCAATACTTTGACAATATGTCGACGATGAAGGAAAAAAACAACTGGTGGTACTCAAGAGTAGAAGTTACATATGCAGTTCCAACTCACCTTGGATCCACGCTCATTGAAGATGATCTCGACGTCGAGAATCTGACCGAATTTCTGTGGTGGATGGGGGGGAAGAGAAGAAAATATGAAGCAATATAGACACGTTAGTCGTAAGTACACTGACGCTATGAATGCTTTTGCTGTAGACAAGCCCAGCCAGACAAGGGAATATCATTAATCCTTATCCTCCCAATTGTTCGCCCTCAATTGACTGTGGAAAGAGGAAGGGATGATCAACACAAGGCCGATGGAATGGCTGGAGTTTAAAAAAAGTAGAACGACGCTGCTCAAATTGTACCTCAAGTCAATAAACAGACGTTGCGAGGACTATCTGTACGCTTTAACTTCACTGCTGACCTGCGTGCGTGCTGAGTACGTACTTTAGCAAGTACTTACTCACTGTACGGACTCATACATACGCGCACAAAATTCTAAACCAAGAGAAAAGAGCCCATTCCTGCGAGACATATAGAATGCTCAACAAAAAAAAGCTCCCTCAGACTTTTCTGCAACTTCCAAACAAACGTCCTACTTTTTCTTTTTATCAAACTAAGAGAAAAGAAGGCAAGAAAGAAGCACAGGGGATAAGCATCGGCCAAGAACTTAATTAGACTCTCAGGTCTTTTTCCTCTCTCGCAGTCTCGAGAAAGACCCTGATGCGCTATTTAGCTGGGAAAGTCTTTAAATGTCTCTTTACTTCTTTTCTTCTACGAGACTTAGGACGACTTCTTGTTACACCCGGTGTAAAAAAGAAGGATGTGCGCGCGCCCAAAGGGGCTTTCTGCTTGCCCATGAAAAATAAGAAATACTGCCAACATCTTTGATCCTTCGAAAGCTTGATTGAATCCTGTGTTCCTTACCCCGAACATGTTCCTGAGATCGGGGTCCCTGAACCTGAAGGGGATATTTGACACATGCAACCTCTTGGTCGTGTTCTCCCTCATGAGAGGCGACTGATGGCTGTCGGTGGCCTGTTGCTGCTGCTGTGGCGGCTGCTGGGGCTGCTGCTGCTGTTGTACTACTTGCTCTTGTTGCTGCTGCTGAGGTGAGTGTTGATTCGCATCGTCGGTCTGTTGAGAGAGAGATTTCATCACACAGAGTGCAGTGAAGAATGCATGAGCTCACACACTTAACGTTACCTCCATTTACTCTCGACATAACACGACACTCTCTAAGTACACGTGTCGCACGCGGCCCCTTTAACCCTTTCAGTCCTCTGCTCACAGTACATTAAAATATATCCTGCACTACACATCTCCCTCTTTTGCCACTCATCTTGTCTCCGCCGTGTCGTTCTTCTTCGTACACACATCCCCCATCTTCCCATGGGACATCATTTCGCCTGCGACATTGTACTGTATGAAGACAAAACTGCTGTCAAACACTTTGCGCTCTGCAGGCGATGCGTTCACACCCACTCGTTCGCTCTCAATTTGGCAAAAGGCTCCGTTCAATATGAAAGTCTCGCCCCCCCCCTTCTTTCTCTCAACCTACCCACACATTTGTACTGTAACGCACAATGGGTTAGGGCGAACCAGGGGCATTCTCAGCCCATCATAAATTTGCTGTTGCAGCCGCCCAGAAACTTTTCCATCGTCGTGACAGAGGCATGGCTGTCACAAGACATTGAGTGGTGCGAAGACAAATAGAAACAAGTGCTCTTCTTCTTCCTTTCTTCATCTTGAAAATGAAAAACCAAACGGGTATGAAGCAATAATGTCCGCATGGTTGGGTTCGGACAGCCCTGAAAATGGGCATCACTTGAGTAGACGCCACTCCAGAACTGTACGTACGTTAAGCCAGCGGAGGATCCGCTACTCTCCTGATGTCGTAGGAGGCAGCTTACTGAAGGATACGCAGCACGTGCGGACGCCACCCAACGCGGGAGGGAGTGTTTATGCTTGCCCCTTACGTGCTCTGCCCTCATTCGCTATTCATTCAAGCATGACATGATGTACGTAGCCACAATGGGATCGCTGTAGGGTCAGACGGTTCCTTCCACCTCTGTCTCAGCTGTGCGCAATTTTCGTGTTTATGACCTGCTACACACTTACTGCTGCTTTCCTCTCTTCCCTAAACTTTTTCCCCGAGAGTGTGGAGGTTCCTCCGACATCTACGAAGAAAGTAACTTGTCCTGCTTTCCCATTTTTGAAATATCGCTAAAGTTTGAAACCAACGAGGAGGGGGCGGGCCCTGCCTATGTGAAAGAAAGACCACAACTTTTCTCCTAGCGGACAAAAAAGCCGTGGTAGAAAGAAAAAGAGGCGGTGAAGGCTTTGGTGCGTTAGGAAAAATGGGCTTTGGCGAGACGACGAAAGGAGGGAGAAAAGTCGAGGCCTCCTCCTCCTCCACTCCAAGCCGCCGCAGCAACAATGACTTATCAATGGCTCTTAATCTGCGATTCGGCTTCGGTCCTTAATGGCCGCCCCGCGCTCTCAGTGGCTCGTGGCTCATGGCTTTTAAATTACAAAAGTGGGGGTAATCGAGCAGCCACTTGTGCTCTGATAATTCTTCAGTACGGCCAGAACAGCGCTGTTGTGGGTAGAGGGGATCCTCCTCCTACTTTCGGGCACGGAAGGGGCTTCTGGAGGACGTCCGCCAAGTGTCACACGCCGCATACAGGGCTTGGTCCGTGCTTCATAGCTTACCGCCTGATTCTGTTGCTGCTGACCGGCACCGCCGTCCTGGCCTCCATTTGCTAGCTGCATCTGGGGAGAAATTCCGTTGGTCTGTTGCTGGACGCCGCCACCGCCGGCGGGTGGACCCGTCCCACCAGAATTGCCACCGGCGGCTGCGACCTTGGCGGCCGGCGGCGCTTCCGTCACGGCCTTCAGGGGCGGCTCTGCGGCTGCGGCGGCTGCGGCCGCAGCAGCGGCGGCGGCCGCGGGGTTGCCGCCGTTCTGTGCGAAGGCCTGGTAGGGTGTCGTCATCCCTGTCTGAACCATGTGCTGCAAGAGAGGAAGAAGATGAAGTCATGAATCATGCGTGCACTTTCTGAAGAATCACAGCTAGTGCGGACTACGTAAGCTATGTGCGCTTGAAGCAACAGCGCAGGAATCTTCGCCTTTTAAGAGATGCGTGACTCGGCACTGTTCGAACCAGGGACGATTTTTTTTTCTCCCACAAACAAGGTATTTCAACCTACCTGATGGCGTCTTTGCGTGAGAAGATTCCTTTCGTCTACCGGAGGTCACCAAAAATGCCAAATTCACAAACAGTTGCTCGCCCAGGAAGATTGAGTGACGTGCGGACATGTGGTCAAACTTTCCATGCGAGCTTGGAGAAATATTTCTTTCCAGCTCATTTTTTGACGGGAAAACTTACGCCGTTTTCGTGTAGGGACCTCTAGAAGAGGCTTGGGCTGGGCTCCAAGCCCTTCTCGTTTCTGCGCCTCACGCTGGCTAAGAAGTGTCACTTAAGGAGGCGAACTCTGCGCACAAAAAGTTGTAGCAATGGGTCAGTCAGCAACGCACAGGTTGTCCACCAGCAGCTGCTGTAAGGAGAAGAAACCCAAGCCAGTTCCAAACTAATGCGCAATCTTCTCTATCCTCCTACTCGCCAGGCTTTAGCTTGGTTTGGCTGCCACCACATAGGTGGCTGATGATGCCCACTACTACACAGCCCAACTATTGCTACCAAAGCTGCCGCTGTTTTGGTTGTGGAGGTGCTGCTGCTGCTGCTGCTTCTGCTGCTGCTTCTGCTGCAGCCGCCGCCGCTGCTGCCACAACAGAACTAACCATTGTAGTCCTCTCGAGGCAGTCGGGCCGGTCTTGGGCCGCTGTTGGAGGCGGGCTGGGCGACTCCACCTGCTCGGAAGCGCCAATGCACCTCGTACTACGTACTTACGTACGAGCTTAGTACCAACTGTCTCTACGTGAGCAGCAATGCGAGACCGACGTCCCTTATTAAACCGTCGAACTGGACTGCAGCTCGGACGTCGCAGACCACGAGTGCATTTTGGTGCAGACGGCCTGAGAAATCTGCGCTGACAGCAGAGCGAAAAAGGGGGCGCCCACATCTTTGAGCGTCAACAGCGGTACATGGGCAGATGCGCCCACCACGACAAACGATGCCAAGCGTCAGTGCAGCGAACGAGAAAACTACTGTACTATGTAGTATTTTTAATTGCTAGGATTACGGTTTGGTGCACATCGTCTAGCAATACATTTTGCCGAAACTTCCTAAGAGCCTATCTTGAGTGCCCGCCTAAATTTATCTTCCGACCACACAATTCCCTCTTATGTAAACGCAACTTCTCGAACGGACTGAGTGACCCCTTCCTGAGCCTTTTCATTCTCCAGCCACCACGCAGGGATCGAAGAAGTAGAATTTCTTGTCTCGGCCCCGTCTAATTGATGGCAACTGTCTGGAATATGCAAATTCAGACTCAGCACCTTCATCAGACAACCAGACAGAGATGCCCTTGGTACAACTTTGAATGGTGAAGGGAGAGACCGCACAAAACTCTGTTATCGTGTGTGTTTGTGGTGGCGTCGGCGTCGGCCAGTAGTGCAGAGACAGAGAAAAGTAGAAAGAGACCCTGAGCACTCCTGATTAAATGAACGCTGTCATTGGTCGTGTGCACTGTCGATCCTTATGGACGTTGACTCACTGAAGCTGGTCAAAAGACCATCAGATTCGACGGGGAACTGAGCGTCCAATGTGTCAACCAATCTGGGAGAAAGACCAGCCGAAGAAGGATGTCAGAGTCGACAGCGTCTCGACACACTGCCACGTACAGCACACGAAAAGTTCTACGAGATTCCTGGATAATCTACTCACACCGCACATAAGCATACGTCCTAATATAGGTGGTATTTCCCTACCCAACCCAGGACTTCATTATCCTCAAATACAGGCAAACAATGTTCCAGAGTGTCTCGGCACCCATCCCTAAGCGGGAGCTTTAGTGTGGGTTTATGTTTAAAAAGTTGATTAGTTTCAGTAAAACTTAGTAAAAGTTTTCTGCTTTGGCCTCCACTTACGCATTTAATCTGAACGCCCTGCATCAGAGCGCCCGCCTGAGTATTTGGATGCAAGAAACCAGAACGCAGGCCGAGCACAAAGAAGATGGCATGACGATTACTGATTCTGAAAGGCAGCCTTTTGTACTGTCGCATCTTATATATGGACGAGAGGTGTCTGTCTGTGTCCGCCGGGGAGCGTTTCCTCTGAGACTGGCGGACCTCTTCCGATGAAACTTTGCATGGTCATAGGGGGCCCCTGGGATGGTTATGGCGAGGGTTGGAACCTTCCCTTTGATGTCAAGTATGGGAGGGGCCCAGAAAACATACTTATTGGGTAAAACTTGCTCCTTGGGCTGAAGGGAGGGAACCCACCCCCGGGGGACTGTGCTTACCGCAGTGGCGGGGATGGAATGGAAGGGGTAGAAGGCGCCAAAGCATTGGTTACTGTGGTCGGCCGGACTATGACGTCCGAGCATCGCATTGTTGTAGACCTCCTCAGTATTGTCACCCCCCCCCCCCCCCCTCAGCTGAAGCTCTGTCCAAGCGTTGGCACAGTCCCCACAATACCACAGTACTCCTACACACCCTGCATTCGAGCACCAGTGAAGTGTACGGCACTTTGGACCCAAAGTGCGGGACCAACTTCGTCTCCTGCTCCTCTCCACGATTAATTTCCCGCCAAAAACTTTGTCAGAATTTTCTCGAGGATGGAATTAAGAGCGAAGTCGCCGGCAGCGGTTACAAACAAAGAGAGAGAGAAACTCTTCATTAAGTGGCAGAACCGCCGCGGGCGGGGCAAAGAAGGAGAAGAGAAATGATGCTATTTTCCTCCTTTCGGCAAGTGACGAAAGTTCCTTTCTCTCCTATTATTTTATTCCCCCCCCTCGACTTTGTCCACCTCGAAAAGTGCATTTACATAAAGCTGATTCCCCTGGCTGCGAAGAAACAAAGCAAAGCACTTTGGCAGAGGCGGCCTCCACTCGAGGCCATCATGTGTGTGGAGGCCATGCATGCTAGACACTCCCCCCCCTTGAGGGGGCGCTGGGCCACGACCGGTCAGGGACGCTTGGTCACCGGACTGTGACTTGGCTGAGCAAATGCTCGGGCGCAGGTACAACGCTAATTCTGCCAAAGTATGAAGAGAAAAGTGCCATTTCCGTCCATTCAATTTCTCCAGGTTAAACGGTTTTAAAGGTCCTTCAGATAAAAAAGAATTTATCGGGCAATCGGCGCCTCCGGAATGGGCAAGGGGGATATTGTTTTTTGTGTAGGCCTGCCTGAGGAGAACCCGGAGAGAGACACTTGAAATATTTTCCCTCCCCGGCCCAAAGCAGGGTGATAGATCAATTTTACTGCCAAACTCTGAAACCGTGGACTGGAAAGAAACTGCCATGAAAGGGCATAAAAATAATGGCAGTTATGAATGCTACTTTTAGAGTGCGTTGCGAGTCATCAACACAATTTCTTCACACATACGAGAGAGAAAAAAAGAGCTTTTGTCTTGCGTGAACACGTCTTAAATTAGCGAAGCTTGCCAACGCTCGCAATGATTTGAGGCACGATTTCTCAGCCTGAAAAATGTTACGTGTCGTCCTGGATAGATTGCCAACATCTCCAACAAGAAAAGGGTAGGAAATGCATGACTGCCAAAAACAAGATTCAAGACAAAAAAAAATGCGGTTTCTTCGACCTGTCCTCAATTGTCTTGCCACTCGCTTACTACAGACCCTAGGCAGGAAAGCAAGAGAGAGAGAGAGAGAGAAAGATAGTCCTGATCCATAAGTCCACTGACTGAGGACTAAACAATAGCACTTGTATGAGGACGAGAAATCTTTTGATGCGAGGTCCGCACCAACAGCTAGATTCCCTCTCCATTGAAGAAGTTGGTGCTTTTTTGTCTCAGCGCAGCCACTTTTCCACACGACGACGATTCAAAAGCTTTCAAGGAACTTTCTCCTCTGCTCACATACATTTCCCCCCCCCTCCTGGGCGACGGAAGAAAAATATTCCATCTGAGGAGGTGAAGTGCATCATTGAGAAGGAAAAAGGAGCAAGGGCAAAATTGGGTGAGGGCAAATTTGATGTCAAGTTTTTGACTCTGAGACCGAGAGATGTATCATCGAAGGGCCAAATTGGCAGCATCGTACGCATGGGCAGACTCTGCTGCTCCGTACGGACGACGCTTTCACGCGCACACTTATATATTTCTGTATGCAGGGATAACAGGAAAACGTTAGCTCCTTCAACATGCTGACTGAGGCAGGCAGAGCATCCTCCAGCCTGCCTCCCAAGAAGCGCTTTTTTGCTATTATGCGGACGACACTGATAAATAATTTCTTCGCCTTTTAGCATCTCCACGAAAGTACTACGAGTGGCGAGAAGAGGTTCCAGTTAGAGGCACGAAAGATGGAAGGAGGGAGGCTTTCACGCGAGAGTGGGGGGGGGGGGGGGGGGGGGGGGGGGGGGGGGGGGGGGGGGGGGGGGGGGGGGGGG
>JAAUXU010028614.1_pt1 | contig 31951 bp, 43 predicted proteins | sample 7278151 | NCBI WGS metagenome assembly JAAUXU01 (sample SAMN14350113, study PRJNA611818) | marine sediment metagenome | isolation source: surface marine sediment (1.8m) | place: French Polynesia: Moorea | collected 2018-08 | reverse complement strand
GCCACACACAGGGGCCGCGCCGGTGATAGAAAGTTCTGGGGGGTGTTGTATTTCACGAGCAGACAATGCTTTTTCCCAGATAATGGAAGCAAGATAGTGGCGCATGTGTGTAAGGGTGCGTAGAAGCTCCTACGCTGCGGATAAAGGTTGACAACTTTATTTATGGGGAAGCGCGTAATACTAGCACAGTTGTAGCATCAGGGATGGTTTTTTTTATGACTGATACCGGAATATTCTTGTAACCGAAATTGGCAAGAAAGGGCAAATTGTCTTGATAGAGACAGATGTAAGACAGTCAGCTCAATAGTGCACATTAAAAGCAGCAAGAATGTAGTGCTTTTTAGAGCTTTTTTCAGAGAAAAAAAAACAGAAGGCAGCCTGAAATACAAGAAGACATCCAGCCTTTGTTTCTGACAAACTTCAGCACCCGACATGTAGCCTGAAGTCATCCATCTTGAGCTGGCTCCATCACTGATGGCAGATTTCTCCAGGAGAAAGTCAACCAAAGCTTTCCATGAGATTGTGATCATCAAACCCTCTCCTTTCCAGGCCGACCTTCAACCCTGATGAGCTAAGTAGTTATGACTGTGACCGGAATCTCATGACAGTAATCAAAGTATTTTCAACTTTGTATGTAGTGAAAAAATGGGAATTGGGATCTTATGACTGTAACCAGGTTATGACTCTATCAGATATGACCGTAAGCCGAGCCCACTGTACACACATAAGCAGTACAGAACAAACGCAGAAAAATGATGACAAGTCCTTCATTGGAACAATGTGACAGACTTTACAGCTACAAAGAAAGCTAGCGTTGCATGAATGATGAAGGAGGCATCAGGCTTTGAACCAATGCTGGCAAGTTTTTCATCTCTAAGGGAGCAATCTGTAAACAGAAAACCAAGTCTCGTCATACGTTGAACGCGCAGTCAAGGAATCAGTGAGGTTCTCACCACATGAAGGCCAGAGGCCTTCTATTAGGTCATCCTCTTGGGTCCGTAAGTCCTCTTCCCACTGCAACGCCCCAGTTTGGCAACTGATGTTCTTGTAGACTGGGCCATTGTTGATGCCTTCATACTTCATCTTGCAACTGAGGTAGGTTGGCACTTTCTACAGCTACTCGTGAACTACCGTATGTGTAAGGATTAAAAGTCCAAAAGGTACTCACTCCACAGCGCACTTGAATGAAATCTTGATTTTGTTGACACTCTCAACAGGCTTGATGTCACGGCTTCTGCAATTGGACTGAACAAACTCATAATCGTCAGGATGTGGCAAGACGCAGACCAGGTCCTGGTGAAGAGAGATACCCAGGGGCAAGACAGGTTGGACCTCGTTCAACGGGTCCTCACAATAAGCGGTGAAATCTGGACAGCCTTCGGTGTCAACTGAGAGAACGATCCAGGATGAACTCAATCCGAACATCTCACTTGATCATGAGTTTGAGACTTACACGATTTGTACCTTCCAGCATCGACGAACGAGTCCAACACACTTGAATCGTCATCCTCCAATGCCTCAAACTCTTCTGGAGTCAAGACTTCAGCCCCGTGTAGGATCCTAGCACTGACACTTAGCAGCTTGGGAGAAAAGTCGCCGACAGTGTAGTTCACTTGAGACGAGGACACCGTCAAGGTCGTGGAGTCATCATCAGCCTCTTCTATGTCAAAGACCGCTGAGGTCTCAGGCACATAGTTCTCCAACGTGTCAGAAAGAAGGCCAATCTCGGCGATGTAAGGCACTGGGTAGACTGAATTTGATTCACAGGCTGAGGAGAACGTTACCTGACAATTCAATTCATCCAAATTCTGCCGCACCCGCCAGCCATCCTCGCATTTTTCTGGGCAACAAGTCAGCAACAGTTCCAACAGTGAATAATACAATTACTGTCACTTACTGAATCCTAGTGTGTTTACAGTTCTTTGGTCTTGCTGTCCTCCCTTAGTGGTGACCGATACAAGGTAGTTTCCTTTGAAAGCCAAGGAGGGAACCAGCAGCAACAGGTTTCCTATTCCATAGGTCTCATTAAGCGAAACGTCCAATGAAGAATTTTGCTCGCTGAATGGAGGATAATCTGTGGACGCGTTTGGCTCACGTTAGGAAAATGAGCTGTACAAAAGTTGTGAATACTTGCATTCAGTGTTGCCGTCAGCCTCAATCGATGTAGCAGCATTGTCATTTAAGTGTATTTCCGCGAGCTCAAACTCCTCTCCTTTGTTCAGACTGAAGCGGAATTCCAGGGATTGTTCAGGGGCATCGACAGAAGCATCCACATAATTGACCTCGGTGTCTTCTCTCAGCAGTGTCACGCTCGTCACTTCGAGGCCAGAGCAAGAGCTGATCACTTTACCAAAAGAGACACACACTGAGACACAAGGATCTTCATCACGTTACTGGCACTCACCAAACAGTATCTGGAAGCACAAAAGATTTGATGCGAGATCCATGTTTCTACTGTGTGAGACACGTATCAAGGAGCTGTCGATATCTACGTATTTCGCCAATGTGCTGCACTGTGTCAGCGCACGTCGCTGAGCAATGTTACGCACGTATGGGGTGTAGAGCCCCAATACGTTTGAAGTCGGTACGTGCTACTTAAAAAGTACCTCATTTGATAACACATGAGGGTCTTCTGAATCAACAGTAGTGTATTAAATATCAGCTGTGCATATGCATTGATTGAGCATTAATACACTATCCCAGCATTGTCACCCGTGCAAGATGACTGGACGTTGTACCCACGTCGGTCCGGGCATTCTAGCACGCTGAAAATAGTTCAGATTAGTTGGTGAGCTAGTTAAAGGGAGGCTGCACTGCAGTTGCTTCACCACAAGTTGGCCAGTGGCCATTGGTCTGTGGGTCCTCATCTGGCAACTCTTCCCAAGCCAGTCCCCCCCTGCGACACCCAAGAGACTTGCTGGCACTTGTGCTGATCCCGTCAGGCCATACCATCAAACACCTATGCCAAGAAATCTGCGAAGATGTTGATGCAGGTAATATCTTGCTCACCCATCCTGACACTGAAACTTGGCCTTAATGACTCCGAAGGTCTCGACTGGCCTAATCTCACTGTATCTACAAGGCAAAGCTTCTGAAATTGGAACTTCTTCGTATTCGTCGCTATTTTCTTCATCAATGAAGCATTCCAACAAGGGATCCAAGTCTTGGCCACTCAATCCTGGCAGATATGGAGGCTGCTGGCTCTGTCCGGTGCAGTATTCCACCAGTGGAGGGCAGCCTTGACTGTCAACTAGTAACGAGGGGTGAAAAAGATTTTGACTTGAGCAAAAAACCCTTAGCTTACGCACACATTGTGAGTGAGAAGAACTCCTGGTAGGAATCAGCCACAAACTCAGCATTTTCCGTCAGCGGTGTATGGGCGACGTCGAACCTGGCAGACAGTCTTTTGGGCAGTGCGTCACTGACTGAGAACGTGATTGGCTCAGGCAGCCCATAGCTGAAGGCTCTGTCAGACTCCACAGTGTCTCCAAGCTGCTCCAGACCAACTTGCAACAGCGAGTTTTCTTCCAAAGCGGAGTACAAGGTGACGTTTGCTATTACTGGCTCTGGGAAGATGGTCTCTTCACATGTTGCGTTCAGCATCACCGAGCAACCTCCTGTGTCTATTGTTGTCTCCAACTTCCACTGTGGAGAGCATTTTTCTGCGAGAGCAATGGCATAGCCAGCTATGGTAGATGCTGGTAGCTCATGGACGTGGGTACGCTGATACTCACTGAATCCCTCAACATTGAGGCTTTTACTGGCGCTTTGACCTTGCTCGGTGCGAACGGTCAATGTCCAAAGACCTCTCAAAGACAGCCCCGGATAGGTCAGACCCAGAACACCCCAATTTTGGAAAAGGTTGACTGCGATCCGGGAATTGATTCCCGTCAGAGGCGCAAACACTGGAGCACACGAATAAGTGAAATAATACTTTAGTAGCGCTCACATACCGAACTCGGTTCTCACGCTCAAAATTCGACTCCTTGTCGAATTTGGCCACCAGCGTGTCTTCGTGACTCATTTCTGCTGATTCAAAGTCCTCCTCCGGGTCCAGGTCGAATGCGAATTGGAATATATGTTGCTTGACACTTGAAACTGACTCCGGAGTGGCGTCCAAGTAGTCGGCTTCCCTGTAGTCCATCGAGGAGAGCTGGTGGACAAGTCTCAAGAGGGAAATGCTTGCTCCGGTGCAGGGGTCACCTGTTTGGGGGAAATGTGAGTTGCCGGACGCGCTGTGCAGTGCGTGGTTTGTCTTGGACTTACCCAGAAGCGCGTGAGACATGAGGATGAAAGCCGTCAACCTCATCGCGGTGAAGAATTATCCTCCGGGCATACAAAAAGGTGGACACTGTGGAGTGCACAAGTACCATGGGAATCATCTATCTGCTTCTCCTGCTCGAACTGCTGCTCAATCAATGATAAACTGATAATGATTGCACGCATCGCATAACTGGTGTAGAATAATCTCAAGACTTCAGTGTATTCGGGGCTGCATAGCACTACAACGCAGTCGTCAGTGTGAGACTTTCTACGCTCTGCCTCGTTTTGACTCGTTGTCATGCGCACGACTTGGTCGAAATTGCAAAAAAAAAATTTTATTGAGCAATTTTCAGAGGTTTTTTTTTATAGACGGGTCTTCATTTTCACGTTGAAACGTCAAGAACCATCGATACCATTAATTGAAAAAGAAAAAAAAGAACGATTCTCCGGAGACACAACTTTTTTTAAGTATCGTGATTCAAAACTTACGTAGTGACCTCCAGCCCAGAACTTTTTTCTTTTCTTTATTTATCACGCTTTTTCACCCAGACCAAAGGGCTCTCGAGAACCCCCTGAGACTGGTGGAAAGGAAGACCGAGGTTGTGAGCCTCGTCCCTGTCTCCATCTCCAGCAGGAGGTTGGTGCAGAAGTCACGATTGAAGTCCCACAACGTCCTGTCCGAGCTGGAGATAAGGGGGTTGGGGGAGGTCAGGAAGCTGCTGAAGTGGAGAAAGATTCTATTCTATCTACCTAAACAAAAGCAGCTAACGTCAAATGCATTCGGGCGGCTGGGAGCATCAGACAATGGTGAATTATTCATAGTTTTTGCTTTGTTGCCTCTGAGTGTGAGAAGATAGCAGACTTGGTCAATTTAATGTCATAATAAATGGTTTGCGGAATTACTCAAGCATCAGTTAATTAGCTCTGTCAAAAGAATCCAAAGTATTCTTGTGACATGACACACTGTAGTGTATCCGTCACAACTTTTCATGAGGCTCTCAAATGATCATATGTACGAAAAACCTGCATTGCTTTTTTATGTAAAGTTCCCCAATAGAGTGTCATTACTTTAGCTGTTCCTATGGAAAATGACATGTAACATCACTTGCGATAATGTTATCAATATTGTGACAGCCGATGTCAGTGACTCGAGGTGGAATAAAAAGTAAACTTTTGTAACAGTAACCAAAGAATGGATATACATAAGTCCATATTCTCCTTCACTGAAATGGAATAGGTTAAATGACAAGTCAAGAAGAAGTCCCATGATGACAGCCCGAGGGCTGTCATGGAAAATCCTGACTGTTGCCAGAGCTGCAAACCCCGGGGAAACGAATGTCAGGAATGTTAAACTACACTTAAAGAAATGTTAATATTTACTCTCTCTCTCTCTCTCTCTCTTACGGATATTGCGACTCTCGGCCATGACGACCCCTAGGCAGCACTTAAGAGAAGGATGATTGGGTCAACTCCAGCCACCCTCAGAGATTGTCCCTGGGTTTGTTGGGTGAATGAATCTAGACCAAATCTGGCAAACAGGTTTTTCCTGCCAAGGAAAGGTTGTAGGGGAGTCACGTTTGACCTAGAGGTCATTTGAGGTCACACACTGAGGTTGAAGTGTTAAGCTGGCACTTTCAGACACGAGAAGGCCCCAAATTGAGAAAGTTCAAAAAAGCAAAGTTGTTCGGCGCCGCCCCCCCCTCCCCCAATTGCCAAGCTGATGAGGTTTGATCAGTTGACAGTACAGTAAGAGATCTTTCCTGGTCAGAGCGTCGCAGTCACTTTCACCCTCCTGTCCTCCTCAGCTTGCTGTCACCTCAGATAGCTACTGATAATGAATGCTGGTACTGTGTAGCCACATGACTTTTATTGTCAATGCAATGAGGGTCCTCGATTTTGGCCTCGAAACGGCCTCGAAATGTACATTGAAGCCCTCGATTTGACGGCGCCTGAAAGGCAGTGTCTGCTGATCAGGCATGGGGAATATCGGTGCAACACTTGGAGCCTACATTACAACATGACAACAGACGTACATACGGACCTCGCGCTTTACATAGTCACGAAAACATCCACAGCAATCAAACTTATTCGTTACCGAGTTCTAAATTATTTGACAGCATTCAGCTTTTCGGACACACTTTTTCATGGTATGATATAGTTTATGGCTCTTCACACCCACGCTTTTCCCGAGTCACGTTACTAATACAAGGCCTTGTACGTCACCACAACACAACAAGCAGGCCCATTTGGTGGAGGTGGAATGACGTGTGCAGCAGCTCCGAGTCTGACGTCGACCTCATCAAAGAGTCCCAACCCTGGGAGTTGTCCTCCATGGTGGTCGCGGTCGAGCTGTCTTCCCAGGTGATCCCAGTTGCCACGACTTCTTCTCGGGAATGACCCGAGAAGATGGCCTCTGTCTGGCCTCTCAACTAAAGTCGGCCTACTAAAAAGTTGCTACTGAACATCCAGCTTGCTGACGTCACCAACTGGTCTCCTCTCGGTGTCTCGGCCTCCCTCATTCTCTCTGTCGAAAGGTCAACGTTAGTTTTGCAGTTAGAGAGCAAAGACGTTAGAACCAAATATCACTTTATTCAATATCACACAAACATCTTTTTCAAGCCGATAAATGAATATCCTGATAAATTCGTCGCACGCGCGCTAAAAAATCACCAAGGGCCACTTATAAGATCCATTTCGCGATCACTGTGAGTGAAAGGGAGGCGAGGGAGAAGCTCACCGCCGAAGATCCAGAACCACAATCTGAACAAAGATAAAAAATGTCACAACTATGGCTTCAGTTAAGTTTGACGTCCTGGCTCACCGCAGCTTGGCCAAAAGCCCACGGCGTCTCCAGTATCGTCCTCCTCCCAACCCAAGCTGTTCGCCTTGCACACGATCTTCTTCGTTTCTATGTCCACGGTCGGGGCCGTGCCGTCGGCGGCGCTGAAGGTGGTGACGCACCTGGACAAAAGGTCTCGTCAAAGTCCCGACTGGCGGGCAGCTTCGCTATCGCGGCCTTACCCTGCGGCGCAAGCGAGAGTGACTTCCAGCTGCTGGCCGGTCTTCGGCTTGATCTCTTCAGTCCTGCAGATTCCACCCGCTGGGTCTGTGTCCGCAGCAGCGTCGTACCCGAGCTGGCAAATGACGTTGGCACCCAATTGGGTGTTCTGTGGCAGCAGCGGCTGCGGAGTGGCCGAAGGAGCGTCGCAGTAGCTCGTCCAGTCCTGGCACCCGACATAGTCGACTGAGGGAGGACACGATGAAGCAGTGAGTGATGGAATTGAGTACACTGACTCTAGTGAAGTAACGCGGAAACATGAGTTAACTTCTCTCCCCTCCTTAGCTCATGTCAAGTTTCGACCTCGAGTACACGTGCACTTAACCGTGCGCATGCGCATTGCTGGCACTCGAACCAACTCGGCGCTCTTGTTGTGCACGTACGAGGGGGTTGGTGGGATGCCCATGTCCGAATGTGCCAATCTTATTACCAAAAATTTCATGCAAAATTTTGGAAAAACATCCTTTTTTTCAAAGTCTTTTTCATTTTTTATTATAAGAAGCAAAACCATGACTAGGTAGGGAGGAAAAAAATTAAGCCCATTTATGTAGTAACAGTTCAGTTTGGAATGTAGGTAAACCCTAAACAAGCCTGGAATATTCCAAGGCGAACCTGCTTCAAAGCCGTTGTCGGCCTTCAAAAGAGCCATTTGGCAACATACACGTAGATGACTACAGTGGCCCAACGGATATTGGAAAAAGTGGCGTCAAAATTTTGTACCTGAGGTTGCAACATTTCAAATTTGACCTGTGCATAGTGACTTTCTAGATGCTGAACAGAAGCACTGTCGTCAAATGAAATTGAAAAGAAATTGTGTTTAACTGAGCCTTCCAAATCTGAACACCCTGTTGTGCATTGAACTTGTGTAGTAAAACTTTAATGCACGAGAGAGAGGTAAAAAAATTTTGCTTTTGAAAATAATTTGATATATAATAATATGAAAATAATTTTTCCAAATACGTCTGCCTTATTTACGTAAAAAGAGGGACACATAAAACTTCACGCGAAATTGTTGCACCACATCCCAATTTTTTCGGTACGGAAAGGAAATATTTTGTGACCAGATATTTTGTTTCCTGAAGAAACTGAAAAATATAGAAGGAAAAAACTTTATGAAAGCCGGAAAAAAGGGCAGCGAGTAGGAAAAGGGCAAGCAACAATTTTTGGTAGAGTCACAAGTTGCATCGCCAAAATGCACACTACATTTTTATCAAGGTTGATCCTCGCGCAGGTCAAATCACCTGAGTCGAAAAACTCAGAAAATATAGTGCGGCAATGCCTCGATGGAAAACAGGATTAATACTCTCGACTTTCTCAGAAAATATCATAGTTTCAGGTGATCTGGTCAACTGAAAGTAAAGCCGCAATTTCCTTTAACTTATTTACCGGAAACTTTCCCACAACTGGTAACTTACACTCATCAAGAACGCCATCAACGGGCGCAACATCTCGATCGAGCACCCGGGGGTCTTCGAAGCCATTCTCAAGGTTGGCCGCAGTGATGCTGTCATCGGCGCCGAGCCACACCTCGAGTCTCGGCACCAGATTCTTGGGAGTCAGAGGCCCAATGTTTATAGTGGCCGCGTTGTTACTGGTCAATTCCAAAGAGATGGTGCCATCATCTCCCGCCGTTTGCTTGAAGTCATCCAGCGTCTTGAGAGTTGCAGTGTCCTCGGTGTAGGCTTCGTCCACGGTGGAGTAGAAACCAGCCAGGGCGGCATAGGGCAGTGGATAAATGGTGTCGTCGCACTTTGCCACCAAGTTGTACATGCACTCGTCTTCGGCGTCGGCAGCCGCGGTCACCGTCCAGCTGGCGCAATTCTCTGAATGATAATTCATGTGTCCTCAGTTTTTTTCTCTCTTAAGGAAAGCAATGTTGAGTCGCTCACTGTATCTGTATGGAGTGGCCGTCAAGGAGACGTCCGGAGTTTGAGATCCGTCCAGAGTCAGCGCGAACGTCCACTCCCCCACGAGGGTCAGGAGGTCGAGCTGTTGGGGTCTGAGGACCAACTCGCAATACATGTCCTCCGTGTTCAAGGCAGTTGCTGAGTTAGCAACGTCTAGTGGTCCGTCGTTATTATCTACGAGAAAAAGTGCCTGAATAAATGGGGCCTTTTGTCGTCAAGGTCAACTCACATGTGGGAGTTCCGTCTGCCGCCACAGTCACCAGGTTCTGTTCTTCCAGTGCTATGGAGATACTGCCCAGGACCTCCCCAGTCGCCAGAGTGTAGACAACTCGAAGTCTAGTTTCTGTGGCGTCAGCGGAAGCGTCGAGGTAGGGGGTGACCGCATCGTCGGATGGGCCATTCGGTCCGTCACCGTGCAATATGACCAGGTCGACCTGGGCGGAGAGGCACCCGGACGCTGATCGAAACACAAAGAGTGCATGAGAGGTCCAGCAAAGAAAGGGTGATACCTTGGTCAGTACAGTAGCGCTTTGCCACACTTCCAGTACATATGTAGTGTGTGTGCACAAGGGGGAAAGAGGCTGACTGGGGAGCTTCAAGGTAGAAAGCTCAAGCTTGAGTCATTCACATTGGGGACTTTTGCAACCTTTCCTAGAACTCCTACGGTTAATCCGTTGAGGCCCAGAGGGCAAAACTGCCAATGCTCCTCCGTCGAGAGCACTCACCAAGCACAGCCAAGAGTCCCAACTTGAAGAGACCTTTCATCTTCAACCACTGTCTCTGCCTTTCTTGTGAACACTGGGTCTCTTTTCTACAGTGTGGTCAGAGGTGATGTCTGCCAGGCAATGCGGCCGTCCTCCGATAACTTATGGACTTAAATAGTGTGCATCATAGGGGAATAGCATAACCGTACAAACGAGCAAGTCCTGGAGACAGCAGCACATGCAATTGCCCGAAAGCAGAGCTTCCCGTGGGCGCCGCGAGCCAGCACGCCGGGCGACCGAGCGGCGGCGGTGAGAACCCCTGTCGGGCCTGGCTGTGCCTACGTACACGGGTGTCACTGGGAGAGATAAAGCAGCGCTGATTACACCCATCCCACCACCAATGTTTTCAGATAATGATATGTGTACAATGTGAGCGCGGGGAGGATGAATCACGTGGCAGCCGTGGACGTTAGCACTCGATATCAATTTCTCCACGGAGCGCGCGCACAAGGAAAAAACAGTGAGAGATAAAATAGCTTTGGTGCTGAGGCAAACATACTCGACCCGTACGTATGCACTGCAGCAGTGCTGCACTACATACAGATGGGCTGTGGGAAGAGTTGCTTCACTTCAAGCTCAGTCGTCACGCGTTATTAGCAAATAGGATTCGTCTTATCTTCGCTCATGTAAGTCCAGTACATCTTGTAACACATCCTGGTGTTGCGCAGCGAGGCTGAGATTAATCCAAGTGGTGACTCGCCCCAATATTTATTCATGAAGATGCGTCACAATAGTCCTTACACATGTACGGAGACTGCACCCGCTGCAATGGATAACATATGCCTATGGCTGGATGAACCTAAGAGAACTGTAGGTACGTGTATTTTTTAAAAGAAAACTTGCGCAACCTTGAAGAATGTCACGTTCTCCACGGCTCTCAATACGCCGAGGCCTTGTCATCGTGTCCCCCCCTGATAAGCCTCCAAGTGTACATCAAGTTTGCATCAAATTATCTAGAGTCAACTCGAACTGAGGGCCTTAAAGTGCGCAATGTGCGAGATTCATAGCATGTGAGGTCCTCTCCGAGCAAAACAAAAAGATAAGCAGCACTACATCTTCTCACGTCCATGTCGGTCCCAACCTTGGTGACTGACGAGACCGACTTATCGGACTCGCTCGTTGCAGGCTAGGTGAACATCTCGAGTATGATCCCGTGTTACTTCGAAGTGCCTGCTTCATGCAGGACACGACGGTGGAGGACGCGGGGATTCGGCTCTGACGCTGCGAGTCGTTCGTTGCATGGAGATTTATGGAGCCGGCTGTTTGCACTACGTCCAACCCGAATATATTTTATTTGAGTGGTGTCGAACGAACTAAAAGGAGGTCTGTCTTACGGACGTCCATGCGTAAACATGCGCTGTCAGCTCGGCGGGCATTCTGTACATACCTGGAGGTAAATGGGCTCCCGCCAAAAGCCCGTCCCACTCTGGGGCGCCGTACAAGCAAGTAGGCCCGGAGGCCGAGCAACAGCTCAATGCCATAAAGTAACGTCTTTCTAATAACCAAAGTGTGTGTGTGTGTGTTGGAGGGAGGCTGTGAGTTGAAGAGACACTCGATCCCAGATCTTCAAACAGTCCAGAACTCTGCTCTGTCCGTGCCAGTCTGTGCAGATGTCCGTGTGTGCGTGCGTGCGCTTGTGTGTGTGTGAATGGGCGCGTGAGTGAGTGCAGCATTCAACTACTTCAACTTGGCGGCGGCCGCCAACGTCTACGTGGTCTGGGCGAAGAACTCGAACGCTGTCGCCATCCAGAACTTGCATGGTGAGTAACAAACTGTCGCGCGTAGGAAGGGCTTCTGAGCAGGCAGGTTCCTCCCGTCCCAGCAAATTGAACCTATAAGTCACCTTTGCACGCACCAAAGTGCCCGGATGTGTCTACAGCTGTTGCGTCACATTCTGAAGATCTTATCGCGATATTCATCCCGGTGCCAAGGTGTGCGTCGTCACATTCGGGACAAGCAAGCAGTCCAAACAGCTTCAACTGAATGAAAAATGTGCCTAGAGCAAATGCTCGATCTTTTGCGCGGTCACGAAGAACAGCAGGTTCAACAGGTGGTGCACGGTCTGCACCAAAAAGTGCTAATGTGCGCACTGCTTCTGCCGTAGAAAGGGGTGAGAAACCAGAGGCATGCCATTCATCTCCCCGCGCTCGAAGGGGCGGAGGGCGGAGCTCTTGCATTACGGCGCCTCCGCTGATCACAGCGACGTCTGGCTCGTGCACAGAGTTTGCCGTACGTCCTCGGGCCCAGAGGCTGACATGGAAGGAGCCTCCAGAATGAGGAATCCGACGACCAAACAAATTCTTTCTCTCGCTCTCACTCTGTTCTTGCCTTCGCTGCTCCTCACAAACAATTTCTCAAATTCTGGCAAGTCACGTAAAACCTTCAGAGCTGAGCTCAGATCCCCTTCTGCCAGGTAGGTGGGCGTATCTCACACGAGCTGGCTAAAAGACAAAGAGGCCCTTTGATGAGGGCCAAACCCGCTAGATTGGTTTCGAACACCAAAGGCAAAAAAAAGTTTTGCTTGTGTGCGTGTGCACAGAGAGAAGGGGGCGAGCGAGAGAGAGACAGAGAGAGAGAGGAGTAGCTGGCTGCGGTTTTGTGTGTGTCTGCGGCAAATATTTAACCACCTTGGTTGGCATTTTCCCGACGTCGCCGCCGCTCGGAACGGACCAATCACAGACGCGCCGTCAGGCAACCAATGGCGGCGGCGGCGGCTCTTTTCGCCGCGTCGGCAGCCGCGGCGGCCACCGAGAGGGCGACCGAGGGGGCGGCCGAGCGAGCCAGAGAGCGAAGGAGCGCGCGCAAGAGAGGAAAACTCACCACGTCAAGCGGCTTCTCTCGCGGGCTCGAGCATTCGGCAAATATTTCTCCCAAATGGTTACTCGCTTGTTTGACGACACTGACGGGGGCGGAGGCGGCGACGGCGGCGGAGCCGCCGCCGCCGCCGCGTTCGATGGTTTTCCTTTGGTTGTTTCCCCAACCATCGCTCTCTCTCTGCCTTTCTTTCTCCTCTTTCTAGCACTGTCAGATTGGCACAAACAGCCAACGGGAGAGGTCGTTTTTCTCCACCAAAGCATCAATCACATTCGCACCTTCGTCGAGTCCCTGAGCGGTGACAACCTTAGAGCCAAGGATAGCTTCACTCAGTTGTGCCATGTCGTCACTGACTTCAGGACTGGCGCTTAACAACAACAATAATAGCGATCTCCTATCACCGTCCGCTGCAGTCTCCGCCGAGTCCACCAGTCACCCCAAGTCGACTCCGCCGTTGGTGCTCAGAATGCCCACCATCATGGTCTCGTCTCCGCCGGCGGCTGCCCTCTCTGCCGAAAACGGTGGGGGAAGCGGCGGCGGAGTCTCGCCGCCGGCTGCAAGTCCGCCACCACCACCACCACCACCTCCGCCGACGCAACAACAGGCGCTAAATGTCGCCAAGTCGTCTTCGCCCCCAGTAAGCGGTCAGGCCATTGCTCCAAGTAATCCTGCCGCGGCCGCCGCGGCCGCGGCTGCGGCTGCTCTTGAGCAACAAGTACGGATGCAGCAGAACCTCTACACCTTGGCGTTGGCGGACAGAGTGCGCTTGCTCCACGCCGCGCCGCCAATTTCTTCTTTGCTCAGCGGCGCCAGCAGCGGCCCGGGTCCCATTCGCGGCTTCTTGCCTCCATATGGACCGCCGCCGCCGCCGCCTCATTCCTCGGGGCTTCCACCCCCTGACTTCTCACACCCCCTGTATCCTTATGGCAAGCTGGATCCCCGCTTGTTCCGCCTCCCCGAGGAGCCGAAGCCTCAGCACTCTTACATCGGCCTCATCTCGATGGCAATTCTTAGCTCATCTGAAAAGAAGCTGGTGTTGGCCGACATTTACCAGTACATCCTGGATAACTTCGCCTACTTCAGACATCGGGGTCCAGGATGGAGAAACTCAATCAGACACAATTTATCGCTCAACGACTGCTTCATCAAGGCCGGTCGCGCTGCCAACGGCAAAGGCCACTTCTGGGCTATCCACCCTGCGTGCATCGAGGACTTCAAGCGCGGCGACTACAGGAGGAGGAAGGCTCAAAGGAAGGTGCGGAGACACATGGGACTTCAAGTTGATGAAGAAGATTCCCCCTCGCCGCCGCCGCCACCGCCGCCACCTCAAATGATGCATCATCAGCCGCCGGGGGCTCCTCCGCTCTGCTGGCCGCCGCTCATGCCGCCACCACCGCCGCCGCTTTCAATCCACCATCATACCGGTGGCAGCGGCAGCGGCGGCGGCGGCGGCTCTTTACCACCCTTGCCAGTACTGGCCGCGGCCGCAGCAATGGGGCCCCAGCATCAGCGGCTCCCGCCGCCGCCCCCCCACTTGCCGCTCTTTCGCCATCAGCCAGCGACGCCGTCACAAGCTACAGCTTCTTCTTCGCCATCTACCACAACAACATCGACGACGACACCAACGGCGGCACGAAAAAGACAGTTTGACGTAGCTTCTCTCCTCGGTCAAGCCTTCGGAGAGAGCGGCGAGAAACGTTTCAGAGAGAGCGAAAAAGAATCTAGAGAAGACGTGGAAGAGAATGAAGAAGAGAAAGGCGGCCGTCTTCGCCGCCAGTCTTCGTCATCGCCGCCACCATCAGCAGTTTTCAGGCCGCTCTTTTCACCACCGGAGGCAGACGAAGAAGAAGAGGAAGAAGGCGAGGACCACAAACGTGTTCTCGACGTAGTTGGCGGCGGCGAGAGAGAAAATGGGGGCGGAAACATGGACGAGGTCGACAAGAAGTCTTCTTCAGATGTAGAGGAGGAAGAGGAGGAAGACAGACCTCCGCAAACGTCCCAGCCGCCGTCACTGAACTTTCCCTGGCCAATTGCTCCCATTTCCAACGGCGGCGGAAATTCCGCCGCGGCGGCTGGTTCTTCCATAGCGACGGCGGCGCACGAATATCTGGCGAGGTACTATCAACTCATGCAGCAACAGCAGAGGGACAGTTTGGCGGCGGCGGCGGCCGCTGCCGCTGCGGCGGGAGAAAACTCCAAGTAAACGGACACTTTATCGATGTCCTCGTTCTTTGTGAAGTTCTTTAACTTTAGTAGAAGGAGCTGCAGCAACAGAAGTTTTGCGGTCTTTTGCATCTGTGTAAAGTCCTAATGTCAGACGACTATTTCATCTCTCCGCAAAATGAGATTACTCACTGCATTCGGTAAGAGAGCGCGCGCTAAGTATGCAGCACACAAGAAGGGACTATGACGAACACCGATAGCACTCCCTGTATACATCTATCTGTGTATTATCGTAGTCCAGTTTTTGTATAATGACTGTTATTGTTGAAACTGCCTCACACATATCATTAATGTACGTCCGACTTTTCTCCTCATTTACTATGTGCGTTGCATACGGTACAAGTAGGTTTCTCTCCTTCAGGCTTCTTGAATTCTCCATTGCTCCGACACACAGAGATTTGATAAATAAAGGCGATAAAAAACCACTTTGTGGGTCTTTGTGACTGCTGACAGACTCCTATTATTATTTATTGTTGTAGCTACGAACGGCAGATCTCTATTTGCTCAGTGTTTTTGTCTCTCTCTGTTCTGGCCTGCGGGCGAACACTTTTCAAGAAAGAATTGCCAACTGACAAATGCCCAGAACTATATCAGAGTTTCACCAGCGGCCTTTTTGACTCCGGCCTTATGACTCAGCCCTTGACTATGAGCATCAGCTGTTGAACGCTTGAGACACTTTGCTTAAGTGGCTTCATATCAGCACCGCAGTAATCGCTTTTTGATCCATTTTTTGTGGGGCCTCTGCAATAATTGTCCGAGGACAACAAAGGGTTGTGTTGTCATCGCAAGTAGCAAGAGCAGACACAAAGAAACCCTCTGTGGCAGGGCTGACATGTGCCTGAAAGGGAATAAACTAATAGGCGCAAAAATTCCCCCGGGACTCCGCAGCCTATTACTGGTAGTCGCATTACCAGCAATCCAATATTCCAAATTGCCTCTTTTCCTGATGCCTTTCATCAGGGGGGAATTGTGTGCGTGCGTGCGTGCGTGGGTGCGCGCGCGCGACTTCACGAAATATGGGAAATGTCTTCAAAGTATCGCTCAGGTGTGTGCAATGAAATGACATTGGAAGCATTTTCGGGGTAGGGGAACACTGCTCGTCTACGCTTGAGAGAGGGGGTAAACGTGTCCTCCGAGACTGTTGGACCCATTGATGAAGATGAAGTCTGGCAGGAGGGGGGGGGGTTCTATTCCCTCCCACTTCCTGTCGGTCTATGGCAAAGTGAGGCCCCAACCCATCCCTACCATCAACAATGGACGGGACCCAAATATCGAGCTTTAGGGAGTGCTACATTAACTTGTTCTTTGGGTAAACCCAAGGAGACCTTACCTGGCTGGGTGGTGGTAGGAGGGACCACCTTCAAGTGGGAGGAGCCCCGAAAACACTTCCATTTGATAAAACTCATGCAGTAAAAGTGGGATTGTCAGGGTCTCTTCCTCCGAAGGGGCTAGCCCGGAGGGTCGACCCCCGAGAGGGAACCCGCTTTTGAGGCGCCCGGATGCCCGATCAATGCCGGCCTCATGCCAGTCAAGATAGGGTTCTCTTGCTCATGTCACATGTTAAAGAGTTGGGTGGCTTTCCTCTTATCAACGCACAGCAAATTCATGTTATGACGTCTTTATTTGTCGACATCAGAACTTTTACTTATTGTCCGTCGTCCAAACAAAGCCTGGTGCGTAAATCTATTACGACCTCTAATCGCATCGAACAAAATGTTTATAACCAATAAGGCCTTCTTTCCAAAAGAGAACCTGTTGCAGTTTTAGCAGTAATTCATAGTGATCCTTCTTCCTATGACGTCACAAATATGTAAGTTGTTCACTTGATGGAAAAATCTAGTTTGGGTGCGCGTGACTGTAAATGTTATGACTCGTGCATTATGAGTAGTGGAAAACAGTGAGGACGAACAAGGCACTATGATCGCAGTAAATGCTCTTATATGTGCAGGCATTCGATCAAGAACATCATGCAACTTTTTATGATGCATGTACTGTACAATTGGTTTCTTTTTAGATATATCAATAGTAGTTGTCATACTGTGTAACCCAAGCTTCCTCTCCCACCAGCGCGAGATCACAACTTCCGGCCTGCTCTGAATGACACTCTTGAAACAAATATGTGTATGACAAAACAGAGTTAAAAAAACACCTTTTTTTCTACCCGGGTAAACGCACATCGAGATCGTCGTCGGCAGCAGCGCGTTTCCCAAACAGGATTTCTTTTCCCAGGGCACTACAAAGGTTTGGGAGCCGACATCATCGATCGGCCTTTGCTCAAGCTGCTACTCCCGCTGGAGGCGGCGGTCAAATAAACATTTTACGGTAAAATATGTGTCAAAACTGGCTGTCTTTTAAAGCGCCGCCGCCGCCGCAGCCGCCGGTGGAAACTGGCCAGTCATGCCGATATTACAGGGCGGCTGGTGTCTGTGTGTAGTGTCTGTAACTCTCTCTCTCTCTCTCTCTTAGGGAGCGCTTGCACGCACCAAAGTTTGCCTCTCCGTGAACGTCTCAGCCGGGCCCAATGGAGTCGCCTGCGACACAAGCAGACGTGTTCAAGAATGGCTTCTGGGGCTATTGTAAACGCGCCTTCACTCCAGAAACTGGCCGCGAGCACTTCTGACTCGGAGCTATGCGATTCCAACACGCCCACCCTTTTGCCCGAGATGTACAGTGTGAGTCATAGAAGGTGTCCGGTGAGACAGTGTGAGCGGAGAGGTGACTGCATGGGCTAGATGACTTTTCTTGACTCACACTGTACGTTTAGAGAGTGTGAGAGCGAGCTAAAGACAGTAACAGAGCAGTCAAGTGATGACAAGGCGGCATGTTCTATATAAAAAAAAGAGAGCATCACCTACATGTGTGTGTGTTGATGAGAAATGTTTTCAAGCATGGTTTTTGTTGCTCGTGTGAACGTGACTTTTTGCTCCTTTTCACTTTAATAGCTACCTGTGTCGATATTAAGGCCTTAAGAGTTCTGTCACTCGCAATTTAAGGGTTCGAGATCCGCCTTCATTAAGTCTTCATTTGTGGCATTCGTGGACTTTGTACATCTTCTGCTTTTCCACATGCTGGAGGTATTTCCAGGACTTTTTTTTAACCAGGCCATTTCAACGCACTTGATTTTACAAACACGCATATTTCAGTGCGTGCACGGGCGCGCTCGAGTGTCCCAAATGGAGAGTGAGGAGCCTAAAATTGTTTATCATCCTTTTTTGCCACTTGAGGACGTAGGATTGGATTGGGCTGTGGTATTGTTTAGCTAAAAAAGAAAAAAAAGGAGGGCCGGTTTAAGCAGGCACATTTATCCTTTTTATACTCTCTGCGCACATAAGGCTGAGAACGAGTATGAAGCCTTTTTCCAGCTCTAAACCTGTAGTCACCATTGTGTGTGCGTGTGTAACGAGTCAAATAGATGTTCTCGTGTAAATAGGCGACGGACCAAAAATACTACATGTCGCAATCTCGCGGGCTGTGTGAGTCCGTGTGTGCGTGTATGGGTGTGTGCGAGCGGAGCTGGAGGTGGATTAGCAGAGGACTACTTGAATTAGCCTCCTTTTCACAGATGGATGGAGCATTAGCATTTCTAATGAGGCTTCGATTAGCAAGACAATGAAAATCATATGTGGCTAAGAGCGAGCGAGAGAGAGTGAAAATATTGCGGCATCGGCAAAAGGAATCAAAAGCACGTAATGCAGTGGCGACGAGAGAAAAATAAAGGTTGGAGAAGGACTTGCCTACCTTGCAGTATTGGCACAGCATATTTGGAAAGTGGAGAAAATATCAGGGCCAAAATATGTGGAAAGTTTACGTGTGTTTTTGAAAGCGGATTGGGGTGGAGGAAGGAGTTCGTCTCCTGCTCTCGTACTCCATGTTATGAATGTTGTTGCGGGATAAAAAAAATACGTGAGGATGGAGATTACGAATCACGCAAGCGCTGGAAGATTCGTTTGGTCTCGTATCCTTAAAAAGCACAGGAATCTTTTCTTCTAGCTGACGAGGAATATGCAGAGTCCTGGAGGGACTTTGACAGACGCTGACACCGAACCAAAAAAGTCGGTGATCCGCTAGGCCTGTGTGTGTACGCATACACACACAAGCAACGTTGCGTGCGCTGCACGTGCGTGCTAGGAACAAACACGCAAAGATGTTATTGAAAAACGACCTCAAAAATCGATTTCGTGAGAGGATTATTCTGTACGGCGTGCACGAGTGCATACGTAAGCGCAGTGGGTGGGTCGGGGAGGGGGTGGCAGTGAGCAGACACACACACGCACACACGCACGCACGGGTCCTCTTCCGTCCTCACGGATACAGAAAACATCAGTGATGACAGCACGCGCACAAAAGATGGAGAAAACTTCTCGGTGCTGACAAACAACATGACGTGACCTGATAAAATATTGCGACCTTGTTATGACTCTTGCGGTCCCATTTAATCCCTGAGTGACTAAATTGAGTCCGCCACAGCTGATGTCACCAAGAGACGGCCCAAGGAGAGAGACAGAAAGTGAGAGGGGTGAAAGTCTGGTACAGATGCAAAAGGGTTTTTTCATGTTGGCCAAAACACACAACATTTGGCGTAATGACAGAGCTGACTCGAAATTGGAGACGCGTCACACTGGATTAGTCCTGGGGATCACAGAGAGGGACTCCCCGCTTGGACGACGCTTAAAAAGAAGCGGAACCAGACGAAAACTCCAAGAAGAACATGAGAAATGACCAAGAAGAAGACCAATTTCACCGAAAAACCCTCCTCGTTGGCAAAAGAGTTTCATGCTGGAACCAGCAGGGGGGAGGACGTGGCCGAAAACACCTGTTGATTGTGATTTCCGCTACTTGTTCACCCCGCAAATTTAAATCCTGGATGAAAAGAAAACTCTCCTGCAAATTGGAGTAGGAAATCCTCTCCGGGCTCGGGGCGAGGGCGAGGTGTGGTTGTGGTGTACGCGACACCAAATAATCCGACGTCCAAACATCTTCGTTTATGAAAACGGAGAGAGAGAATAAACAGGGGACAGCCATTAGAGGGTGTTTATTTTCGGGCTATTTTTTTTCGCTTTCCAAAGGTCTCTTTATTTTGAGATTTGGTGGGGAAAGTGGCTGCGCTTGTTGTCAGTCAATCTCTCACTCTCTCTGTCATTTTGGAGGAGATAAGAGAAGCATAATTGGACATTGCCAAAAGGTGCGCGTACGAAAATGAGGACGATGATAAGAAAATTTCATGAGGAGGAACAAAAAAATGCGCCACCAGCTTGAGTCTTCTTCTTCCTTCCTTCCCACCCAGCACCGCCTGGACGCCCACGTCGGCAACGTGGACTGGGTGTCCGGGAAGTCCTTGCCCGGGAATGACGGCGACCGCACCAACCTGGACTCGTTTGATGCGCGAGTACATAAATCGATGATGGCATTTTGAGGATGGTCGTTGAACAATCTTCATCGCCAAAACCTGTGTCAAAAACGAGGTCCTCGTTGGACTCGTCGGGCGAGGACTTTCCGTACGTCTGCGTGCGTGCGAGGAAGGAAAGGAGGACGTCCCATGTGGGTGGCGGCCTGACAGAGGTCAACACACCACGGTCAAAGACACACAGAGGCTGACCCGGCCGGCGTCGACCGAGGACGTTAGAAAAGGAAAGTTGTCTGGCCGAGGGCATCGGACTCACACAAATAACAGCTCACCCTCGACAAAACAAGTATGGCTACTTTTGGTTCTCCTGCTCGCTTGCAGTCATGTAGAGAGCCCAGTTAGCCGCATGTTGTAATTACAGTGGAGCTTATGGAAAACCTTTTAAGATATCAATCGCCTCTTCTCCTCCGCCGTGAAGAAGTCCTCCTTCTTCTTCCCGCTTGCCTTCAGGCGCCGCCGCGGCCATGCTAACATCAACAAATGACGACTTTTGGATGGCAGTAAATACATTTTCTCTGCCCCCTCCTCCTCGAGCTTCGTTATCTCTTCTTCTTTTCAATTGCTGACAAATATCTTGATCAGGATTACTGGAATGTTCGCCCAGAATAAGAAGTGCGCTCGTTTCCCACGTTCTCGGCCATAAGAGCCTCCCCTCCCCCCTTTGATGACAGCCCTGCTCCTCGTTACCTGACATCACCTCTTCCTCATGTCAGCTTCCACCAACTTCGACAACTGCCAAACGAAGTCGAGCAGAGGTGACGTCAGCGACGCGAGGTCGTCCTCGTCTGTGCGGCCGGGACAGGTGCCAATGGAGACCACACGGGTGCTTGAACGGGGCTACATAGACCAAAAACCACGGAAGCCAGCAGCACTGGTAGCTGATCAGCTGTTTGTGTGCATCACACGCCCAGGAACCCATTAAGAAAGAGGGGGAGGCTGGAGAAAACGTCCATAGTCTGGACCTAGAGACCGCATACAAACCCAGTCAGCTTAGGGTGTCTTATGTGGTGCACGAATGACTCACCTGTTGTCACCCGAAGAATAATCATTGTGCATTCTGGACTGATCGACGCATGAGTCAGCCAAAGTTGGACCGATGCTTATATGCATCAACATTGGACTTGAGATAAGGGCAGGACATTGACCAATCTGATAGATTTACTGACTATTTTGTTGTTTTCTTGCACATTGCATTTCTTTGGCTATGACACTGAAGAGAAATGTACAGAAATGTCCATTTTGGAGACAAAGGACCTTCTGGAACATTTAGTCAATGAAAATAATTAATAAGCTTGAAAAGGCCCGGATTTATGGCTATTTTCCTATGACATTTTTGGAGGCTCAGCACCACCAGTCTGTGCATTTGGACTATTCATCTGTGAATGGCGTGTCTTTCGCTTCATGAGTAACAAAGGCCAAATCAGGCAAGCGCCTGACTTTCACAGGCAAGCCATGATCAGTTTCAGAGCATTCCTTGAGTCCAAGCACAATTGGCAGCGATGGACGGAGCATCCAGAGATAGGAATACCAAGGAAGAGACTGCGGAATACATCAATCACGAAGTCATTGGGTAGGGTGCACATCTGGCGCAAGCCGAGCTCAAAAAGTTTTAAAAACAAAGGTTGGCTCAGTCTGTCTGTCTGTCTGTCTGGGTATCAGGAACTATATGAACAGAGGATAAATGTCAACTCTACCACGATCGGTGCATTCCTGATAGAACTGGACATGGAAGCTATCATCAAATGTATCATCCATAAACCGATCCTCGACCAAGGTTTTACCTCATGGCAGCGAACTTGAAAGGACTCGAGGACTTCACTCATTGCTAAAGTGGCCCTGGACCTACACTCCTTTTCTACACAGTACTGTGCATTCGGCTAGGATGATTTCTTGAAAAATCATGCGTGCCAATTTTCTCGTGTTTCATGATATTTTCAAAGGCCTTGAACGTGATTGACTCAAAAACTTCATGATGACGTGTAACCGAATGAAATGAGGCGTTTGGTAGAGTGCATAAAAGAAATGAAAAAAAACCAAGTATGTCTGGGGGGTGCAACAGACGTCGCTGACGTGTGCGGCTTGAAGGCTGCAAGCTTATCGAGCTTGAGTAATTTCTGATCGATTTGGATGCCGGACAAGGTTATCACGTGTCTTTTGCAATGTTGTTGTCGCCTTTTCTAGCGGTTTGCCAGAAATGCCAACTCTCAATGTGGTGAATTTGCAGTTGGCTTCTGCAAGCCCGCTTCCTTGCCTACCTGATGCTCATGAAACCACTCTAACAAAAGAAAAACAAACAAATGAGAGGCAAATCATTTCCTGGCACTATCATTGTTGTAGTCTCTGCGCTGAAAGGAGGCGGAGATGAGGGAGAAGACGCTAGATGTGCGTCGGACCGATGACGAGGTTAAGCTGCATAGTTGGGTTGGGTCCCATGGTTCATCACCATCGTCTTGATCGCCATCACCAATGTAGTCAATCTACCGTCCCCGGGGCGAATTCAACTTGCTCTTCCATTTAAGCAGATTAGGGAAATGTGAAAATGGTAACCGCAGCTGTTATAGTAACTACTATTCCTACAGCACCATGATAACTTTAGCACTACGATTACTATCAAGGCCACCCTTGTATTGACATCACTCGCCAGTAGAAACAGCACCGGCAGTCCGAAAGATAAATAAATAGAAGCCGCGATATTGTTAGCAAGGTGACGATGAATCAAGTCACCTGCCCGACCCACCCCTAACGCCTCCCCTGTCTACCTTCATTTTAGCGCAGGTTTTCAATTCTACAGAGTACAAACTTCTTGGAGTTTTAATTGTCATTCTGCATGTGGTCACACTCTGTACATGGTCGCACCCTGTACAGGGTGTTCCATGTCTGGCTTCCCTTAGACTCGCGCATCTATCGGAAAAAGGCTTTTACAGATGAGGCGTAGATTGCTATGAATGGAAGTATGTTGATCTCAATGTCTATACAACGATTGTGCACACAACTTCGTCAAACCTGAGTAAAACAGCATATATGAGTAGAATTCAGGACGGCCCCGTCAATGAAATGGAGTACGTTGAAAGATAAGAAGGTGAATCATTTGCTCTACTCAAGGCTTTTTGTACTTACTGGCGTACGTAGTTCTCTGATGAAAGGTTGATGCTCCCGAAATGACGCAGCTGCTAGTACTGGCCTTTTTGAAATCACTTTTATTCAATCATTCTTTGAAGCAAATAACTCAAGAAAGTTAGCATGAGTGACGTTCTAACTCTTTTCTTGCTTTATGTTGCATCAATTCAAGTGCAATTGCTGGGTGTACAACAAACATTGAGCGAGGTAAAAGTTCAGCTCCATCTAGTGCCTTTAGAGGCAGTCAGAACAATACAAATTAGTTTGTCCAAGAGACAATTACTGCAGTATAACTCATGAAGCCTCCACTTGCTGCTCGAACTGATCTTGGCACATCTTTCGTCATTGTCAGACGCAGCCATATTTGAGGGTGGTGTTGGGAAGCCAAATGGGGGACACCCTGTACATGGTCGTATTCTGTACATGGTCGCACTCTGTACATAGTCGGAGCCGTAAGAGGCCGCAATCCCCCCCCTCTGTTCTCCAACGCAAATGTGTGAGTGTGCGCGCATAAAACTGCCGCAATAACTGTGACCCAGTGATTGACTCAGTGATTGCATCAGCAACAAACAGTGACGAGTGTTCAGACTGCATGTTTAATACATAACCATGCACAAGCACCGGTATAGTATGATTACTCAGCATACAAGTGCACATTGTACTTGGACCACGCACGCGGAGCACTGAAGGCAGCTGCTACTTTTCACTGTTTTACAACGGGAAAACTCATGCAAATAGGAAACAATTTTCTTTCACGCTTCTTCCGGATCCTGAGCAGCGGGCTTAGTCAGTAGGGCAGGGTTATTAAACTGGCGTATATCCCCAGCTAAGAAGATTACCTCTGCTGTGCCAGGAATGTTTTCGCTAATAAGTCGAACGACAATGCAGGACAGAGGTAGAGAAATATGGTCTTTATCACAGAATCTGGTGGTGAAATCGTGCTGCTCGGTGTGCGTACATGTCAGCGTTGATGGGGGCAAACTGAGAGAAACTCCGGGGGAATCATTGGAACGGTCCACAATTTTGCCATGTCCACCGCACTTATCAGCCAAAGAGAATACAAAGGTCCTGGTCAAAACACGCGACGGTTTTTTGACTGACATCATTTCACACAGCTCTTTTGAGAGGAGAGGGAGAGAGAAAAAAAGGACTCAAAAGAAGCCTGCTTCGATGGTGCCAAAAGATTACCTAATCTCTCTTCTGTGTCTCTGTAAAAGAAATTCCGAAGAGAAAAGAAATTCCTCATCCCTCCACATATTTTGACAACAGCAAGCAACAAAAACACGGTCGGGGACACGAAAATTTGCTCCAAGATTGAGATAATTGACGTCATGCTGAGAGGGTTTGCATCATAGGATCCAGATAGACATTCCAACCAAGAAAAATGCTCAATGCTACAAAGGATAAATAACTGAATAAAAATAAATCTCCTAGACGATAAAACCTCGTACCAAATAGCGCGAGGCCAGAGCTAATTGAACTTCTTGTATAATGTCAAGAGTTTGACAAATATGGGCCACTAATATCTTCTGAAACTGTGTCGCTGTCGACGCATGCAGAGGAACGTTATTAGCCCAGACCCGTTTTTAATCTCTTTGGGGCGTGCTATATTGGGTGCCAGACTCCCTTTGAATCCATTCTAGTCAAATGGAATGAAGAAATAATCAGTTGTGAATCCCCTCTTGTCTTGTCGTATTGACTACTAAAGCTCTTCTCTGTGGCAAGGCTATTATGTTGTACTGGAGAACATAGAAAATATTATAAGGGAGAGGGAGAAAAAACCGATAGTACTCTCAAAAACTATTTGACTTCCTCTTCTCTATTTGGCTTTAGGTAACGCACCTAGAATGTTCGATCTTCGGTGAATATATGACATCAAGTTCTGCCCTACGCCCCGAAATGGGCCCTTGATGGGCCCTTGATGGGCCTTCCCTCTCCCCAACGTACATCTATACATAACAATGACTATCGTACAGTTGTCCTGTTATACTAGGCCCACTCCAAATACCTCAGAAATGAATGGTCGCCGTCACGACCGAGAATGACACTTTTTCGCACATACAGCACTTGCCCTCCCCCAAACTTCAGTTGAGTAGGATGTACATTTAGGGAGGGGCAACTTTTCTGGAATCTCGGTAATTCATATAAGACTATCTTGGACTTGTGCTAGCGCGACCTAAAAGGCGTAGATCCAGTTTTTACCCCATCCATGACATATGTGCACATTTCGTAAACAAGGCGGCTTTCTGTATAGTATTATCGCGTGCAATACACTCGACAGCATCGCAGTAAAAACGTGGTAATTGCCTTTCCCTCACTTTCTACAGGTCTTTCCACACGTTACTCACTTTCTGCACCTTGGCCATGTGGACGGTGGGATAGCCGCAAAAGGGTGACTATAACAAATCATGAGCCAAGTGGTACTTGAGCAGGAAGTGCCTCGCAGTTTGCAGTTGCTCAACAAATAAGACGGTCAAATGTCTTGGCGTGATCTACTCTTGACGGACTTCGCACTCCAGTGTGGAGGAGTTCGCAAAAAGGCCCCGACATTGGAGAGGAAGGTTCAATTGGCCCTGACATGGCGCTACTTTGGATTCGACTTCTTCTTCGCTTACTTCTGCTCAGGCCTATGGGTGGTTGCCTTCTGGAGGAGTTCCTGGGAGCTGCCGGCGTCGCTCCTAAACCACATCTTCGGAGTAACTCAATGTTACATTAGAATAATTCACTCCATTCGAGCGAGATCTTGTTTTAAAAGGAGGAAAACTGCGTGGTGACGAACGTCATCGCTACCGTGGCAGGTCTATCTGTGGCGTTTCCACTGCACCTCTTCCAGCGAGACATCAGGCAGAAGTTGGCGGGTGAAGATTTCTACTCGGCACGCTACAAAGCGATCATGGTCGCCTTCAGTGTTGTCTTGGCCTACGTGGACATTATGTTCTGGAAAGGTGCAACATGAGTAAAAAGGAAAATGGCTACTGCAAAAAAGGTCAATCGTAGAAAACGCCAGAGCACGTGGAAGGATAAGACGGATAACATGGAGATCGGAGTTACAGTCAAATCTCGAAGTTATGATATTGCTTGGTCAGCGGCAAGAACATCATAACTTTGAGACATGACTTTAAAGAATAATAATAACGGTTGGTTAGCAACAAAATTATCACAACTTTGACATTTATCATAACTTCAAGACTTGACTGCACCACAAGAAAATCAGTACTGTGTTGTGAGGAAGGAGCTTTTGAACCCACTTGATTTGTTCGTACAAGGCACAACGCACGTAAAAATCAGCATAGGCGTACCTTACGGAGTCGATCACGATCTTTGTTCTTCTTTCTCAGGTCTTTGGGAGGGAGTCAACTGCGTGTTTGGGCTCAAGATGTTCACCGCTTGGTGCACACTGGCCGTGGGGACCTTGGTGTTATCCTTCGCCCGCTGCCTCAGGTCTATCGTGAGTCCTCCAGTCGGGGTCGTACCCGACGCTCAGGAAGTGGCAATCCAAACGAGCAGCATCTTAGACGCCCTAAACGTAAAAGGCCTGCATTGAATACTTATGTTAATAATCTCATGCAAAACTAGCCTACTAGCTTAAAATTGTTGCCACTGAATAATCGATTTTATGGACTCTACCCTGGAGCAGACGGATCAACATTCTCTGGCCTACCGCTGTCTGGACGTTGTGATCTCTTACGTTCTGGAGGTATTTGTGGTGCTTTTTTGGCACGGACTGTGGACTCTAGAGGACCTCTACTCGAACCAGTGTGGGATCGAGTACGAAATGTCTGCCTGGATATCAGTAGTAAGCAGTAAATCGTCGATTGCAGTGTCCATGCATCAAAACTACTTGTCTAGATCGCTGGATTTTTGGCCGCCATCCTTGTGATCCTGCTGCAGTTTCCCCTAGTTGCAGTGTTGTCCAACTACAGCTCCAACTACTATGTGCTTAAGCTCGTCTTCTCCCTATTCTTTAATCTTCTGGCAGGATTTGCCACCATCAATGGCTTCAGGGGCTTTTGGTACGTCGTTGATGTCTACTTCATGCCTGGTGAGTTTGCTTGCAACAATGTCAGGGAAGATTTCGCATGCATCAACGAACGACTCCGTCATAATTACGACTGTTTCACGACTATGAGAGCTTGCTCGTCCTCTTCCAGACGACTACGTTGGAGGCCGCGTCCAGAGCCAGTTGCTCGCAATCCTCTTCTTGATCGTGTTCAACTGCGTTTCCAGCCTCAATCCAGGAATGTTTAGAGACTGCAACAAGACCTACGACGGGCATGGAGGACTTATTTTCTACTACTACTCCACGTACTACTTCATCAAGGTTTGAAATGCTCATACTTCTTCGACCAGCTTAGAACCAGATTTTTTCTTCTGTACAGGATCAGATCCTTGGATGCAAGGATGAAGAAGATCATTCTGTCGAACTTCGAAAAGGAGCATTTACCTCGTCATCCTGACACAGAGAGATGTCACATAAGCTTTACACACACACCATAACAAATGTGTACATGCACATCATTTTTGCCGAGGAACGCAGAAGTAAACATTATACTCGTACTATATGTTGCGTCATCATACACACGTACTCGTAACTGCAGAAATAACACAGGAGAAAGATCATGACATCTTTTACATTCTAGGGCATAGCATAAACAAGTGTCCGACCAAAAAAGGCCAGAAATTCGTAAGGCTCCCTCCCTCAAGGACTCTCATTGTCTCTCTCTCACACCTACAAGCGCGCGCACACTTGCAAAAAATTGCACAAAATTGGTTTTCCTTCCAGTGAATTACTATATATACCCACTTTGCTACCACCTAGGCCCTCGAGGTCTTGGTGGCCTGAAGCCGCTTCCTCCACCTCCACCACCACCTCCTCCTCCTCCTCTTGGATTTCCTCTTCCACCACCACCACGGCCGCCAGAAGGAAAAAGCATTCGAAACCCGCTGCCTTCAAACAACGGCCGTGGAGGAGGATGGGGCGGTCGCGACGGTCGTGGATGCTGGTGAAAGTTATTCGGCTGGAACTGTCGATTAAAGGGAGGGGAAGGCTTATTCACTCCGTCTCCGCCTGCCCCCACTGGAATCCACCCGGAGGGCTCTGATTTCTCTGACTGAGGTGGTTGTCCAGCCAGGTTGCGAAGTCTGAAGGCAGAGTTGCAGAGCAATTCGCAATTATCAAACCTTGCACTATACTAGTTGACCAAGAGGTGACCAACCTGTCTTGTAGTGAGGGCCTCCCTCCACCCCCTCCCTTGGATTGTTCTCCATTCTGAGGTGGTAGGGGCGGCATCGGTGGTGGATGCCTCAACAATGATCTCGGGGTTCTCTGGCAGGTGACAGGTTGCAGATGTGAGGAAGGACCTCTGAGGTTTGTTGTACCAGGATAAGGCGGTGGTCCTCTTAAAAGGGGTGGCCCGCCAGATCTCAATGATTGTGGTGGCGGGGGCATTGACATCATGGACGGCGGTTGGCTAGGAAAGCCAATTCCATCATCGTTCACAAGGTCCATGTCTTCTCCGGACCTGTGGCAGGAGGAAGGATGCCCAAGAGTAACACGACACAATCAGAGGATACATTTAAAGCACTGCGTCTAGTATCACGTACAACTTGTCCCTGTCAGACTCCGCGGTTAGTGAAATTAGATTCTTGGTTTCTTCCCCACCGATGCCACCACTGACGCTTTTGCTGTTGAGACGAGCCAGTGCAATATTCTCACTGTAGACCTGAAATGCAGCGATTGATTGCAAGCAACTCATTAGACGACAGTATTTGCTGGTATGCTAAGATTGCACTGTACTTGATCGTCATCAGCTAGTGGCAGTTCATCCTCCGGTTGGATCTGCCACTCAGGCACTGGGTCGTTTGGAGGAAGAGGCATAGACAAGTCCTCAGAAGCCTGATGACGTTGGCGGACGTTAGTATGAACTTTTGGCAGTTTGACTTGCCTCACCTGTTGCTGTTGGTCCTGGAACGGTTCTGTTCCCCTCGGTTCGGGCCAGGCGGTGTGAGGCGGAGGCCAATCCTCTACAGGAGAAGGAGTATCGCCCTACGAACGCAGAATCCAAGAAAGTGCTTATACGCAAGTATAAGTGGCCGCCATGTCATTTTGCTCACCCGTTGTTGATCTTGTTGCCAGTTGCCAGTTGGTGGATTGGGATCACCTTCATTCCTTCCACGCCAGACGTTATCCGAGGAAATTTGTATTTGATGACTGGGTAGACGTGGATTAGCGGCAGAAGAGTCTCTGCTTCCAGGATTGGTGAACTGAGATATGACAGAGTGAACAAACAACTATCGTTTACTAGGAGGAATAACCTTCAAGCGACCAACACACGCGTGAATCGCCAAGAACTGCCATTCACCTTCTCAACGTCCACCTGTTCCCCACTGGCCAACTTCGTCAGAAATTCCGAGATGCTGTAGGATTTTTCCCTCGAAGGAGCATGTACAGCAGACGCCTAGAATACGCCTTTGCTTGCAAACACCATTTCGATGATCGGGTAATGCTCTTACCGCATCGCCCGCTATGCCGGGAATTACGCCCATCATAGAGTCAAGTCTGCTGTTAAGGTCGCCGTTATGGCTGCTGTTGGACGGCCTCCTCAGCCTGATGGGTTCGGTGTTTAGAAGTGAGACGTTGCTTTCCTCGGGCCTTTTGTTGTCATTTGCTATTGCCGGCTGGTGGAGCTCGATTTTGGTAAGTTCAGGCGCCTCCTCGGGAAGTTCCAGCTCCATCTCATCGGCCTCGGGACTTGGGGCATCATAATCAGGACTGAAAAAGTCATATTTTTCTCATTAGATATGGAACATAAAACGATAGTGGTACAGGAATGATATCTTTCCTCTCACTGTATGCATTCTAATCAATTCGGACAGAATTTGGTCGATTATCAAACATATTTGAAAAAGAAAGGCTTTATCTCCCTTAAGAGTAACCTTAAAATTTCAACTAACCTTGGTATTGGACTTATGCTCTCCATTTTCTTGATCCTTTCCAGTTCGGGCATTTTTTCGTCTAGCTTAGTCTTAAGAACCTTGACCCTCTTGCCAAAGTTACTGTAGGCTGTAGCCACGATGGTGACCTCGCCTAGTAGGCTGTCGTAGTACTTATTGCCCTGTAGACGAAAGGGTTCTCTCTTATCCTCTTTTACTTCGGTTACTTGTTGGAGCCTATCTTTACCTGGTTGAGGAGCTCTATAACCTGTCTCCGTTTGGTGATCTCTCTCTCCAAGGTCTTGATGTACTGCTCCATACGTTTTCGACCCTCCTCAAAGGACATGATGAAGCTATTTCCATGCTGGCGATCCTGCCGAAGCGAAACATCTTGTCCAACCTGAACTAACACTGCTTTCATATGTCAAATTTACTTTGAGCGTTTGCCTGAGCTTCTCGACGTCAATGATATCGACTTCGTTTTCTCTGAGGTTCTTATGTCTGTAGTCGGTATCGTCCTCTAGAGCCTTCATGATCTTCACTTGAGTACACAGCTGAGAGGGCTGGGGGGGGGGGGGACGAAAAGGAGGATGAGTGATCGATGAGGTACAATGCATTTTCTGCTCGTTCTACCTGAAAGTTATCTACGATCTCCTGATCATCAGTAGTTGCATTGCCCTCCTCCAGCATGCCCTTCAGTTCATTGATGAAGCTTTCTTCAAATACCTAGAAGCAGCATTTCAAACAGCTTAGTTTTTTTATCAGAAACTTGCGTGTCATTTTAAAAGTATGCAACGTTTTCTTACCTGTCTCTCGTCCCAAATGGTAAGCACCCTGTGCACCTTTTCCCAGATCTTTTCCTCCCTCTTCAAGTGGGGCATGGCCTCTTTGATCACACACTGGCATTTCGAGAGCAAGTCGGACACGTTCTTCCTCTTAGAATGCTGCAAAGGGACTGAATCAAATCAGATTTCAGAGCTTTTAAGTTTGAACCTTACCTGTACGATGTCGTTAAACAGGTAGAACAACACCAGCTTCTGTTCGCACTTCGCCTTCTTGATTATCTTGAGCCAGCACCGGGTGATCTTGTATGACGCTTTGTGGTTCCTGATGCACCAGTAGGACATACCCTAGACAACGGTACCGAGGAACTCAATTCTTTTTCCACAAAAGATTAATCAAGACCTGTCTTACCTGAATGGCTTCCTGGGAGTCTTTGAGGTGGATGAGCTTGCGCATAAACGACGCCTCTTCGAACTTATCCGGGGACTGCCCTGACGCAAGGGAGGGTCCGGACGGCCCCGAAGGTCCCAAAGGCCCTGAGGGTCTTGAGGGTCCCGAAGGCCCCGTGGATCCCGTGGATCCCGTGGGTCCCGTGGGTCCCGTGGGTCCCGTGGGTCCCGTGGGTCCCGTGGGTCCCGTGGGTCCCGTGGGTCCCGTGGGTCCCGTGGGTCCCGTGGGTCCCGTG
>JAAUXU010135712.1_pt1 | contig 31956 bp, 27 predicted proteins | sample 7278151 | NCBI WGS metagenome assembly JAAUXU01 (sample SAMN14350113, study PRJNA611818) | marine sediment metagenome | isolation source: surface marine sediment (1.8m) | place: French Polynesia: Moorea | collected 2018-08 | reverse complement strand
CTATTCTTGGAGTGTCCTCCATGGCCGGAAGCTTGGGTGAATCGGGACTGGTTCTTCACTCAACCATTTTCCATGATTAAGCTAAAAAAAAGAATGTTTGTATAAAATCAACATTATGCTCCACGTGGTGAAACAAGTAAAAAGATACCGACACAAATAGTGCCATCACTCCATTGCCCAGTGTTTGCACTGGAAGACTGCGCACATGTATTTATTCTCCATTATCTCCACATGTGGGCGTGTTCAACAACACGTTGAGCCCGTGCTCTGCACGCCCAACTATTTTTGACCCACACTGTAGAACAACGAATGTGTGATCGAAGTGTCACTGACACGAGCAGGGGAAGAAAGGGAGTTTTGCATCGTGTGAGCCTAAGAAAAGTTCTAATAATGATGATATGGTAGGAGACTCTGAGTTGCAAGCAAAAATAAACGGATGCTTGAGACCTTCAGATGAGGTATCAAGTTGTTGACTCACACGATCGTAAAAAAAAAGGTTGACAAAAAGTAACACGAGCTTTCTGTTGTGACTATCTGAAGTTTCATGGAAAGTTTTTTGTTCAGTTTTCGTTATTGTTCCTCGAACACATTGAGATTGGGTAGGTCGGTCCTGGCCTAAGCCCAAAGCTTACTGGAGTAACCCAATACGTTGGCTTAAGTGTAAAAACCTGGTAAGATTACAGCAGCTCGACCTCTTCAACATCAAGTGTAGCAGGGAAGGAGAAAACAGAAGTATTGCTGCCAACCACGGTTCCAGCAGCGCCCGAAGTGACAAGATGGCCATGGAGAAGAAGTGAGGTCTCATCGTCTCCAAATGGGAGTGCCAAAGCCCCGCCCGGTTTGAGGGGGGAAGCCCCGGGGAGGCCCCTATGAGGCCCCTCCAGGTCTCCAGGCCAGCCATGCTTCGGCCTGAGCATTCGAGGATCTTACCTTGTTCAGCAGAAAATCTTGGACTGTTGGCCCGATCTCGATCCTGATCAGATCTTCCACCTCCTTCTTCGTTTTCCCGAGTTACAAGTTCGTTGTTTCGTGCTTCTTCTCTTTCTTTTTGCTGCTGCTCTGTCTGTCCAAGGTGCAGCTGCTTCTGCTGCAGGGTGCAGAGCTGGAGGTGCTGGTCGAGCCCGGCCCGAGGTCGTCCCGAACTAGAACGTGTGCGCGAACAGCCCGAGGACATTTCGAGTATCGGACCTCGAGATCGTCAGTGTCTCACGCCAGATTCCCTCAGTCACTGGCCACGTTGTTTGGCCTCAAATGGCATCAGAAGGAACTAAGCAAAGAAGATAGGACTGCCTGTAACGATCCTTATCAGCTTCTCTCTGCCCTGTGCTCGTAGATAAGTAGTGACTTTACTTTCCCTCCTCATTGATTCTTCTGCCTCATTTCTTGTATGAATGTTTCACAAAACGCCTTAAGTTCAAGAGTAACTTCCAGAAGAAACAGACTTTATCCCGATAAGATATTGATTTTTGTGAAATTGTGAGACTTCCGAGAACACCCAGGATGTTTACACTCTTCATGCTCATGTCGGGCCATTGGAAGGTCCGGAGCCGCCGCTTTTATCCCCGGGGAGGAGGGAAGAGGGAGAGGCTCGGCACACCCCGAGTTGCCTGCCCGACTCACGCTGGAAATACGATGACTCAGGCTCGAGTTTCGAACAGGAAGCATTTTTTTTTCTTTTTCTCTTTTTTTTTTCCCTTTTTTGAACTTGGGGGCTGTTGACAGAGGCCACCATTGTCCACTCCTAATCTGTTAAGCAGAACTGTGACAGCAGCCATCAGCCGTCCGCGGCCGGCAGGGCTGGGCTCAGCAGCGGCCCGGGCAACGAGGCGCAGACTGCTTAAAAAGCCCCCCTACGCATACACAACGCCGCCGCCGCCGTCGTCGTCGTCATAGCAGTGGGGAGAGCGCCACACCTCGCAGCCGCTGGTGACGACGGAGGAGGAAAGAAAGAAGGAGTCCAGAGAGCTCGACTGCCATTGCCATTGTAGTACTGGTGCATACGGACTCTGGGATATTACTGAGGTAGAACATGTGCGCGTCCGTGTGGCGCTCGTGCACGTGTTCAGAGACGAACCAATCCTAAGTTGGGGCAATGACACCCGGAAACCAATTCGTGCCTCGTTGATCGCCTTGGACTGATGACAACTGGAAATTTCATTGCTAGGGATGGGTGGAATCACTAAAAGATCATGAATCGCTATCGAATAATGAATCCCGTTTAAATGCATAATCTTTTTTGGGATAGGATTCTCATTCGAATCCAATTCAAGTCGAACCTTGGTCAGTAGGGTTTGATGAAACAATGAAGAGTCAAAAATGTCAAAAATGAACCTGTCTTGGGTACCTCGGCAGATGTTTCTTAGTCAAACCTGCCTAAAGTCATCGCTGCCTGTCCTCCTCATTGGCGTGAGCAAGAAATTCAGCTTGTCAAGCATTTCCATGGTCATCACAAGATTTAGACCTATGACTTCAGATCTGAATCTTTGGCACATCCTTAAAATCGCAACCCTGAATCTTGAATGACCCTTGCAAAGATTCCAATCAGATTCGAAGCATGAATCAAATCAAAGCCAGCTCTAGTCGAAACCAGAATTTTAGGAGTTTCCTTTACCTCCCATCCCCTTTTTATACTGGAAAAGTAACTTCCACTACTCAACTATTTAGTACACTTTTAGTGTAGTTTCCACAGAGGATTCTAGTTATTAATAAGGTCAGGCCGAACCACTTTGTCCTCAGGGCGGGAATGAACGCTCGTCATGAGCACTCAACTTCTAGTACAGAGATCGTGAGGACTTCTACCAAATTCAAGCACTGTATCGAGGTTGTTGTTAAGAGCTTCTCCGTGTCTTTCTCAAAGTACCACATCTTTTATTGAGGCCACAATCACACACTTGCAGGGTTTGTTCCGCGTCCTCAGAACACTTGGCGGTTCTGTTACATTCATAGGACGGAAAAAGTCAACTTAGTGAATTGAACTTATACATAGCGGCCGGGTACATTTTCAATGAGAGATGTGTACTTTCAATCTGCAGTTCAGGTTTGCTTAATCTTGTACAGGCTTTGGTCTCATAACAAGAATCCATTGCATATGATTTTGCATTAAAAGAGAGTACGAGTTCGGCCCGTTGAAGTCGTGAGCTGCCCAGTACGACGAAGTGGAAAAATGGTCTGGAGGCCCTTTTTGAATGCTCTGACATGACTACGGCGTACCACAAATCGTCAAGGCTGATCCGAATCGTAACAAAATTTCTTTCGTTCGTTGTTTGGGTGGGTCTTTGGAATCTCGGGTTCACTAACGTGACTAATTTGCACTGCTGTAGGTTACAGGGTTGCCAATCTGACTTTTATTAAAGCCAGATTTGAGAAATTGGGTTTCATTTGGCATGATTTGGCTTCTGAATTTTTCAAGTTCGGTTAGCACTTGGCTTAATTTCAAGAGCAGCTGTCACTGACTACGCAGCAGATTTGACTTGGTCTTTGTGCATCCTATTTACAATATTGCTTTTTTACGTGAGTAATTTGTCTTTATTTGTGATGACCAAAAGCTGTTACATTTTGTGACTCATTCCAGGCGGGCGAGAGCTCTTGTGACCGCCAGTCCTTGAAGAGGCGTTGCTCTCTTCTGTGGAGTGGAACGCCACTCCCTTTTGGCAACCCTGACTGGGTGCATTCTGGGTCACTTCATTTCAAGCATTAAAGTGTGCGAAATAACAAATGCGTTCTGATCATTGCCCTTGAAAGGCATTCATTGTGCACCAGAAGTACTGAGACAAGCAAGAAAATGTCTGACACCACTCCTTGGTCAGGGGGACTGCGTGGGGCTGCCACTCGACAGAGAGAGAGACTAAAGCACCGCTTAGTTCTCGATCCTAACTGATTGGCTCATTGACTCGCCCTGCCTCAAGTCCACTCGACTCGTACCCATACCTGAGGATATCGATACCGCGAAAATTTTGGGGGGGAAACTTAAAAACCTAACACTTCCCTCTTGGTGCCAAAAATTTGATAGCAAAACTGCAGCAGAAATTTAAAGCTCCATAAAATATAGAAAAAAGCGAGTGAAATTTTGAGGGACTTGTGGAAAAAAATGGTGAAATGGCAATGAAAGATGAAAAAAGGAAAAAAGTTTCCTAAGTCCTAAGATTACCTAAGTCACGAAAGTTCCTAGGTCTAGTCGTAGAATACCAGAACCAACACTAGTGATAACTCAGACTTTGTCCTCAGCCATCTCGTGGTCCAGGAAAATCTCCAAATGCACGCTTCTGATACATTTCTCCCCAACATTGGCTTGTTCAGTGACGCACAGGACGTGAGACGCCTCCCACAAGTCTTTCGTATCCTCTCGTGGGTGGGGGTAAAGAGACTTTCTCTTCCCCCAACGAGAAGCCTTTGTCGTTAATTATGATCTCCTGCAATATGCACATGCATCAACTACACGAAATGCTGAAGAGGATGAGTAAGAAAAATGTCCTCTGTCCCTCCTCCTCCACAAGTAGGAGTTGGTCCGGTACAACAACGAGTCAGCTTCTGCTGACCTCTTCCCTCCAGTGCAAACCGCACTTGATCTCCCTCAGCTCGGCTTACTTCGTCTGTGATGCTGCGTCCGTGCCTGCGACTTGAAGTGCATGCAGACATTGTTTCAGGAGCTCTGTCATTTATATTTCATAACTTATAGATCAAAAGCCTCCATGGACCGGACAAGTACATCTTAATAGCCTTGTATTCTCCCATCTCGCACTTACTGCAGCAGTTGCGCACCAAGGAACAGTAGATGTCAGTCCAGAACACACATAACACAGATGAAAGCGACCGTCGGTTCAACTGTCTCACCAGATTTTCAGCTTCCTCAGGTTCACCTTCGACAGCTTCCTTCCCCTTTCAGAATATTGAATATCTTCTTGCCGGCTCGGGGCAGGGACGGCCGCGGAGGCGGCGACCTCCCCGTCCGCTGTGTCCCGGGTGACGTCGCGCAAGGACGGCGAAGACGGAGACACCGACATCACTGATCCAGAAGCGGTGGTCATTCGACGCTGCTTATACGAAGACCCGGTGGCGCTAGAGCTGGTGGCGCCATCATTTCCGTAGAAACTGCGCGAGAGTCGTCTGACCCCGCTGGCGATCATCTTGGATGAGCGGCGGATCCGCGGCGACATTTTCCCCGCCAGAGCAAGGGGGTCGCTGTGAGTTTCGCAGATGTGAAGATGACTGTTGGGAGGCACGTCAAGATGGAGATGTCCTCCCTCACGCAGGAGCTTCTCGCGCTCTTCAAGAATGAGTCTTCCGCCACCTTTCCACCCGAGCTGCACCAAGTAGACGTTCTCATCTGGTTCGAGGATCCGCCGCCGCTTCCCCTTATGGTGAAGCTTCTTGTCGCTAAAGGCTGGAGCTGTCAACGGCATCGACGAGGGCATGTCTGTCTCTTCGACCAAGAAAAATCGCTCTGGTCGCTGCGGCTCTCCCTCGGTGTCGCTACGCCGCGATTTGCTGAGGGCCAGTGAGATCACGTCAGAGGCGGTACTCGTCTTGGCTACCTGTAGGATGCTGTACGAGACTTTGGATGAAACGTTGAAGACACACACCAAGAAGTTATCCACGTCCGCCGTCCGGCGGCCCTCGTCCTGGCCGGCGTCGAGGGATTCTCGCCTGGACAGTAGCTGCTGATTCGTCTCCTGAATCATCAGATTACCCAATCTCGCCCGCCAACTCGGATCAGCACCTACGCGTTTCAGAACGAACTTTGAGTCAGACTTCCATTGGTTCCTTATGTGCAGCGGGCACTCGTCCATGCCCACCATCCTCTGCTGGGTGGGAGGTGCGGTCAGAAAGTCGTCTCCATTGACGCTGGGTGCCAGGACTTCCTCCAACAAGACGTATTCGTGCTCATGCCCCGAAGTTCCCGCCTTCGCCACTGCCTGCTTGATGACGTCTCTCGTGGTCGCGTTTTCAGGGACCTTGAGAATCGCGTACGGAGACGAATCGCTGATGTCGTGCACGACGAGGAAGGAAAGGCGCTTTCGCGTCATCTCCAGCCGCGGTTTCGGCACGGGCGGCAGTGGAGGCTGCTGAAATTGCGGCGGATCCTCCATCACTAGGTCCCCGTCCAAAAACTGCGTGCATAAGAATAGCTGCGACAATGGAAGCGGTTGATCCAGCTCGTTGTGCAGCCGAATGTGTCGGTATCCTGGTCTGAGCCTCTGAACTGGGATGACTCGCTGAGCGACGGCAACTCCGCCGCTCCCGCCGCCACCCATGTCGAAGATGGAGAAGCGGATGAAGGCCAACTCGGGAAGGAAGATGACCAACTCGAAGGTCTCTTCCCAAATGGGGTTGAGCGCATTTCGGGTGACCACTTTTGTCTTGTGCTTGCAGCTGTCCCGAGGGATTCCCAGCACCTACGAAGAAGAGAGCAAGTTGGTTACTAAAGCACAACGCGCAAGGTGTACCAGCTCATGACGTTGACCGTACTGAGACATAGGCCAGGACTACATCTCACTCTCATTGTTCATGGCTACTGGCTGAATGTCTCCTATAGCATTCACGCAACCTTGACATTGTACACCTTGGCCACCTTCAGTTGTTGGAGGTCGGCATAAATAAAGTACAAACCAAGGTATTGAACGCTTTTTACATTTTTAATGTAATTCATTACATATTATCCATCTACGAAAGAAAATTCTATTTCTTATCCTTGACTTTTGGTAGTTCTTATTGCTTATAAAGACGAGCTTCACTAGCCAAGGCATGGAAAGCTTTCTGTCTGGACCATTTAAGTAGCAGAAACTGAAGTACGAAGTCATGTATACCACGAGGCGTCAGCATGAGTTCACATTAGCGATGGATGTCACGTGCACCATGAGGCAAAGCAAATACAAGCTCGAGTCCTGTCCGTCAGTACTGCCTCTGTCATTTATATTTCACGCAAACTCTTTATCTTTCACGGTGAGTACACGCAGACATGGAATGTGACGTTTTCGTGTATCATGTATTCAGTACATAACCGAGAGCTCGTAATAGATTTGCCTCGTGGTCAAGCCAGTGCATATTAGTTCTCTCGAACATTGTTCACCTGCACAACGAGCTGCATCTCAACTCTCATCTTTCGGGCCCTGACGGCTCTTGCTGTACTTGTCGTACTTATCTTACTTGCCGTGAGAGGGGAGCCTCTCTCAGCTGGCAATGATGCATTTATTTTTTCTCCAGTAGGCCCTCAAAAGTGGCTGAGACGCCAGTAAAAGTAATGCAGTTGCCGCCGGATGTAGTGACACCATTAGGACCGAGCAAAAAAAGTCACTTCCTGCGGTGCCTGACTTTCTTAAGCAATGGAACAGCCGGAGCAGCACAGTATTTACACCAGCATGACCATACTTTGTTACTTCTTACATATTGGAGCTGTGCTACAGTTTTCTGGGAGGAAAAGTACTACCAAAGGTACCACCAACCACCATCAAGGCAACACTATTTGCTGCACGGGTACAACTAGCAATGCTGACACTGTAAACAATGTAAAACTGTGGCTGCTTTTTGCAGTTTCTCGTTGAAAATTGACTTTAGTTGCCTCCCAAAGGCTGAATCTGTACTTGCACTCGTTCGAGGACCTCAGATGTCTTGGCCAAAAAAACACTCACCTCATAGGGTGATTTTTTTGAAGTAAAAAAGCAGGACTAGGAATTTTGGCAGTGCGAGTAGAAAGTCGCTGCAGATTGGATATCACTCTATCCGGCGGCAACTGTACGTAATGTCTTTTGCGCAGTCTTATCTCCATATACCGTAATTTTGCAGCTGACCGACTTTTAACTTGTAGCGCATATACATATAACGCATGTTACTTAACGGGCGAAAAAGGACATTACGCCGAGATTCGACTGCACTACTGCACAGCTTTCTTTTCCTTTGGGGGGAGGGGGGATTTTCATGCTGTTTCTTTTCATGCATTATGTCTTGCTTTAATGCCTTGTGTATGAATAAATATGTTTAGTCGTTCATACCTCAATTTCCACACAGGGCGATGCTCCATAATTCTCCCTGCAGGCGTATTGGCCGGACACGACCGTGAGCGAGATCTGCGTCGCGTGCAGGCCCACCTGATTCTTGCTCGCCGGGAGAAATCGTTGGTACAAGATGTGACTTGGACTCCACATGACTGTAGGTTTCAGCACGAAGCCACCGGAACCGGCGAACATGGAGTTGTGCAAGTGGATGTTGGCGTCCGGCGTCTGGTAGTTCATGGCCACCATCTGGATCCCGCTAGCCCACATGGACACGGGGTTGAAGTTGGAAGAGTCGATACGCATTCCCGCCGGGTAGACTCGCACCAGCTGCGTCTCCGTGAGCTCCAGCATGCGCTGCGAGTGCTTGCGACATAGGGTCTTGGAACGGCTCTCGTGAAGTGAATAGCACTTGTAGATTGGATGGCGTAAGTCCGAGGAAGATCGCACTGTAGGCACAGCCGACATAGCAGAACCGCACAGCGATCCTGAAGAGCTCGATGGGGTGCTTTCGAGGCTCTTGAGCGCTCCTGTCGTTCGAGAGCGACCAGCACTGCCGCCCCCGCCCCCAATAGTGACGCCAGCAGAAGTGGCGCTCATCGGCAGGGGCGTGACCGGCGTCCCGCTCGAGGTCGAGATGGTGGCGTCCGGGCGTTTCTTGTTCGCGGGCGAGTCCGACGAGAACTGAGGTGGCAACTCCTTCCCAAACCCCTTGAACTTGACGGACTGGCAGTAGACGACAAGGTCCGAAAGCTCCCTGGCAATTTGGCACCTCTCCTTCTTCTTCTTGCCGCCCTCCATCTGCAACAATGCATTCGACGACTGCAGTGAGAGAGTGAGCGGGCGTGACTGGCGAAGGTTTTGCTGGTATTCCTCCAGAGTCATGTTCTGCTGCTCACTCATAGCGATGTCATCTGGAAAGTAGCAACGCTTGCACGACGCGAACAATGCAAGGTACTATTAATCTTTCACACCTTGTATATCGTCTTCGTAATCTTCCTCCCCATAGTCGCTATCATCGTCTTCGTCCTGTTCGTCTAAAGGATTGGGCCTGCTGGGTTTGTAGAGTGACCCGCTTAACAGCTTCTTGTTCTTCAGGATGATGCGATATTTTAGCTGATTGGGTGAAGGCAACGACATCTCTCCCTCCATCACGGGGGCGGTCACCAAGCGGTCGCCAAGTAATTCCTGCAACGCATAAAAGACGATTACGACGTGTAAGTATATGATCACTCCCAGCTTGCTGGTACCCTTAGTAGGGTGTCTGGGGCTTCTTAGTCTGGGCATTGGGACCTCCCTTGAACATGTAACGTTAGTTCACGTGGATCGGCGTAAGTACCTTTTTTCCATTCAGTTAGAAGAATCTTTCTATTATAACCACCTTGAAAATGTTCGCCATCTTCTGCTGCTGCGGTATCGAGCAGTGGTTCTCGATGGACAAGATCACTGGGTAGGGCGACGCCACGAAAGCAGACTCGGCGATAGTCTGGACTACCTCTCGAAAGGAAATCTTGGTGGTGAGGGTGTGACCGTGGTAGATGATGGGGTGCCCGTCGTCGCCGTCCCAGCAGTCGAGCTCCACGCAGCGACAGCCAGTCAGCAAGATCTGAAAGAGGAGGTGTGGAAAACAAAATGCTCCTCCAGCAATCGTAGTACGTGCACGTCCGTGCAACAAGGCCACATCACAAGTTGCTCCTTTTTTTCTGATTCATGCTGCACTTGGGTATAAATCCGACCTTGTACATGCTAAACTCGCCCGCGATGCCCACCCCTGCCTTCGGCCACATCTCGACCACCAGAGCTGTTGCATCTGTACAAAAGTTCGTTCATCCGTCCAATCTCGTCTGAAGACATTTGCCTTCACCCAACCTCGTGGTCATTCAGACTTGGCCATTACATACAATTCAGCCCTTTTGTGAGGATCCCAATGAATATGATTTTTGACTGAGACAAGATGAAGGACTTGGTAGTACATTAATGTCACCCACGCAGCAGGAGCAGTCTCTGCCTACGTCGTACGTACAATTATTGAGCAGTGCTGTACTCACACTACGTCCTGTACGTACATTTGTAATACATAGTATGGCATGGGTCCTTACTAAGACTGCGTACAGTGGTAGAAAGCCCATGAAAAGGCCGTTTCAACTTTCCGTCGGGAGCAATGAGAAAGGACGACAAATATTGACTCTGCGTAGAGGTCTCGTCAAACGCTATCTACACGTATGTCTTTTGTTGCCTCCCTCACCTCCCTGTATAGATGAACCGAAGAAAGCCCTTTCAGCTGGTGTCCGACTAAGTAGGTGTTGTGCGAGGTGGCGATGAAGTATCGGGCCATGGACTGGTTCATGTCCTCTTCCTCGTCGTCGTTGTTTCTGACCTCGAGGGCGGTGTTGGCTGAGTCCATGAGGTAGCGGGCGAAGCCCTCGAAGCTCAGCTGGAAACGTTGGCGGAGTAATGGGTCTGGCTCATGGAGCTGAAAAGATGGAAGTCGAATAGATTTCTTTTGTACACCCTGTAGTACCTCCACTACGCAAGGACTTCGATCTACCACGCAGTCCGCATCTGTACGTCTATAAATAGCAAGAGAAATGCTTCATTCACTTTTGAGCCAGGTGCATATTTAAAACATTAACAACAGTAGGTTGCCTGGAGCAATTCAGTGGAGAGTTTCTTAGATTTATGCATTCACTACTGACTTAATCTTTTCTCTTTTTCGTAACTTGAGCTGCGAGATTCACAGGGTGAAGTAAGCGACTTCTTAACATTTCAACAAGGCCTTTAGTGAAGTCTTCATTGCTCTGCACACAATGACCAGCATGTTTTTGTTGCCAATCTTTCGTGTTTCAAATAAATTTAAGTTCATGTGATGTCTGATAATATGGAGGTGCTGTGAAAAAAAAGAATCTTTTCTACTTAACTACTAGCGAGTGACGACTATGTAGACTCCAAAAATAAACAGTAACTTTAAGTAGTTTTTGCCAATGCGTGATCTCTTGAGGCAAAACATACGAATTTGGTGAATACTATCAGATCACCTGTTTAAGGCCATTAAAATGATGAGAGTCGATAGCTTAGTGAGGAAACGTTAAAAAATAAACAATTGGTTTTGCCAAAAAAGCTGCCCTCACTAACGATACAACTTGAACTAGTCTGTCTATGTCAGTAGAGACAAAGATCAAAAATATGGGGAAATTATGGGCATTTTCCTTTTTCAAAAAATGTAAAACGTGTGAGGGAAAAACCGCCCGAGAATTGAGAGTCTGCTTTCCAGCTCGAAGACGCGTACATGTATGTACGTAACTACACATGAACGTAGGTCACGTCGGCCATGGGTATTTACAGCACCTCTATCAGGTTTTTGGCCTCTCTCTCTCCGCTGTCGTCCTTCTGGAAGTGCTCTAGAAAGTACATGAACGAGTCGATCGGAATGACCCTTGCTCTGGAGGTGTCCACGCCCGCGGAGTTGTTAAAGATGCTGGCTGAGGCCATTGCGTCGAAGACCTTCTTCTTGTCGTTACGCGTCTTAAAATCGGTCAGGTCAGTAGAGCTGTTGCGGGTTAATGAGCCTGCAGAGAGAGACAGAGAGAGAGAGAAAGCTCGATGTCACACAACCCATTTGTGGGAGTGGTGGCAGAGGATGGGTTCGACTGTGACTCACACAGCATTTTGGCTCTTTTGATATCATCTTTGGGCGACTTTGCTTTGGCTGAGGCATTTTTGGTCCCTTTGACTAAGTCCTCTGGCGAGGTCACATTGCACACAGAGTGATTGGAGAACAGATTCCGAATATCCTTGCGTAGGCGAAGACTGCAATACAAAGAACGAGTTGAAAGGAGTGATGCTGCCTTTTTGCCATCCTTCGTCCACCTGAAAGACTTAAAAAGGTCCAAGAATTCTATGAACGAGAGCTCGCTGCCGTGCGTGATGGACCCGGTGCGCAGGCTCAGGAGTCCGTCGCCAGCTACTCCCAGTTGAGGACTACGGAGAAAGAAAAGTATGCCGACAATCACGCAATGGAGAGTAGTGAAGGCAGCAATCACGTGCACAGCTGTGCACGTATGCATGTACCCAGACACTGAGGCCACTCACAGTTGCGCCTGCGCTCCTGACCTCCTGGCCATGACGGGCGAAGTCCACGGCGACGTCGGTGCGCTTCCCGCAGGCGCCTGGATGGTCTCGTAGATCTCGTGGATGCCGCGGTCGTTGATGCTGTGGATGTTTCCGTAGGACTTCTTCTTCATGCGCTGGTTGTTCCAGCTGCTGCCCTTGTTGCCACGGTCCTTGAGCATCCCGCTCAGACTCCAGCTGCGTCCGCCGAACACCTGGTGAGAGGACGTGCATCCATGTTAGGTTAATTGTGTCACGCACACGCGACCCGAATGGTACAAGAAGAGAGAGGCATCGACATGGAGCGACTGCAGTACTACGGTCATACGAAGAGCGGCAGGTTTTAGTCGGACTTCGGGGAGGACGTGTTCGTCCGCACTTGTGGATGTAGAAGGAGAAGCACCGCAACGTCCTCTCATCCAGCGAATAGACTTTAGACGCCACTTTGGCACTCCCCAAGGTCTCGCTGACGATGTCATTTCACTTGGTCCTCTCCGAACACTCTCGTCATTCACACTGGACATGCTTTGAAGGATGATATGCAAAATTTGCCAGGTCATGTTTGTACTTCACATCTACATGCAGTTGGCATGCAATTCTTCTCACGGATGAATTGATGCGATTTTCTCTCAGCCGGTCAGTCTGCATGTCCAGCGCAGTGCGTATATGCAGTATGTGAGTCCAATAAGTCACATCGCGTGATGTCAAGACAAATATGGTTCCGAGAAAATCCCAGAACATCGTTATCTTCCACGTCTACTCTTTTGCAGCGCTCTTATTCTCCTCCTAATTGAGGCCTTTACGTAATCCTGTCCTTTGCGCTCACAGTGTGAGTCACAAAAAGTCCAATGGGGTTGCTGTACACAAGGGTGCTGGTCAGGAAGGTCCAGTGAGGCTGAAAGACGTGTCAGAAGATGACGGGAGGAGGGGAGGGGAAGAGTTGTGACAAGGGGACATCAGACTTTCCTTGACTGCTACGACAACTCTGTTTGCTGTACGATTAAGGGGAGAGAGAAAAGACTTATTATAGTACGTGTATGTGTGGGTGGGTGAGTGGGTGCTACGAATACGGACTCTTGGGTGCATTTGCACGGGTGGAATTAGAGCAGCGCCGTTCAGTGCAGGCGTACATGCTCATGATCAGCCCTTGCAAACGCACTGTAAGGAAACAGGGTGCCGAGTTACAAGTGTACTGTCAAGCGAATATAAGGACGACCACGGGACTAGTGAAACTGACGTCCAAAAATGTCTGATCCTTGCACTAGTCGGTTGCTAACTTGTGCTGGGTCCTGACAAAATGATCCGCATGAGCTTCCTGATCCTTATATTCGTTTCACGGTGTCTGAGGTGCTGGGGAGGGTGCGCAAATGGTGCCTGAAGTGACACACATGGGGAGGAAACTAGCAAGACCGATACATACACGACGACACAGGTAAGAACAAATGCGCGCTTACTTTGACGGCTGGATCTTGCGAATAAGAGCTCTGCAAGAAAGCAATTCAGTGTACATGGACGTCGATGCGACAAGCTGTGGCGAGAAGAAAGCGGCTTCGGAAATGCACAACGTAGCATCTGTGGCATACCTTGATGGCGTCGGCGGCCAAGGGGCCCATGCAAAGGTCGTCTTGGAAGTAGAGGAACAGATACTGATCCTTGAGCCAGACCATGCGGGGGTCTTCCGCCTTGATGGCCCTGGACAGAGTGGGCAGGACCGCAAACCACTTGGCGGCGATTTCGGCCGGACAGAGAAAGTGCACAGTCCGGTTCTCCGCCAGGGTCGAGCCGAAGACGATTCGCAGGATCTGGACGTGCACGACTCCGCCGAATCCCCGCTGGACGGCCACGCGCACGCATTCGGGGTCCTCATCTGCGTTGGAGACGCTCAGACTTAGATCCTTCATGTGCATGAGGTCGACGTATCCTTCGTCGGCGTAGGCCAGACTCTCGCCCGAGCGGTTGGTGTACTTCAGTCGGAGCCCGGGTGACACCGCGTCCTCGATGGTGTCGAGCCCCGTGCCTTCAATACCGCCATCTGGCACCGGAGGCGCAGATCGCCGAGGGTCCCCCCATAGCGGCCGACACCAAGTTATTGTTCCATTGCAGCGCTCCAGCTTCAGGAACACTGGCACCACTTGCTGGGAGTCAGTCTCGTAGTGAAGCACAGTGGTGCCGTGATGCAAGAACTGAAACACATGCATTATATTTATTTCATGTATGCGTACACCAGGCTAGACCAAGTTTTTTGATCCCTTGCAGCGTATGATTTTTGTTGGAAGCCTTCATCTCAATCCATGTTAGTTAAATGGACTGAAGGAAAAAAAACAGTTTTTAGATCCCCTTTGCCTTTAAAGTTTCATGCGCACAATAAATAAGGATGTTTGGTCAACATTTCAAATTTGGTGAGGATCTGCTTAGTTAATTTCTAGATGCAAAACTGAAGCACTGCAGTCAAATGAAACTAAAAACAAAGTGCTTATTTATCCCTTTGCCTTCCAAATCTCAGCACCTTGTTATGCAGTGAACTTATGTAGTACATCTTTATTGCAAGAGGGGACGTGAGAAAAAGTTTTAGTGATTTTCATGTGATGCACTCAGCAAATTCCATTTTTTTTGTTTTTGTCTGGCCTAATGCACATATATGTATATACAGGGTCACACACCAACGTCCGACCTTATCGTAGCACTTTCCCTGCCCCTCAACCATCATTCTCATCAAACATTTAACCAAGAGACCCTGCATAACTTTGAAAGAAGCCTCTTGTGCATTTATTTTTCCTTAAAGTGGAGGCCTTCACATTTCTCCAGGCTGCTCCGTAACTTCTTGCAGGCTGGAGAAATGATGTCGAAATAACGTCAGACGCTCAAGCACGTGTGTCACCCTGCACATACTGTATATATGTACCGGTGCATATGGTTCATACGTAAATACATGGGTGCTGCAGGTATAATGTTATAAGCGAGTCACTGATATTGCAACGCGCTGTTCGAATGACGACCGACCTCGACTAACTCTCTGTCCTCTCTGCCGGGCTCCACCATGGTAACCTTGTGATTGGCGGCTGTGTGTACAGACTGGGGTGTTCGACTGTCAGTGAGGCTGCAGCTGCGGCGCTCGTGCAGAGCAGTTGGCGAGTCTGTCGGCGTGTCCATCTCATCGCCACTGCTGCTGCTGCCTCCGTCGTGCATGGACTCGGCCACGGTGTCGAGAGTGGCCTGGAACATCTTCAGCTTTCGCGGGCTCTTCAGCGCGCTCGTGTAGTCGATCCCGGGCTCGGCGATGCGTGACAGGAAGTTTCGCTCCCCGTGGAAGTCAGCCAAGACCTGCGGAATAGGCACATTTTTATAAGAAGTATCACAAAATCCCCTGGATGCTTATCCCAGCTTCTCTGCGTATTCAGAGGAGAAATATAACACGAAATCCCCTTAGTGCATGCGTGTACAAGTGTCCAAACGCATCGTATGAGTAAAAAACTCGCAGCGTGTGCAAAAAAACATATCGAGCAGAATTTGGCGAGCGAGCAATGGTGAGGGCTGTTTGATAGATCCTCCTGATGATATGTGAATGCGATCTCATCGCTTATTTCCTTTTCTTTGACCGACAATGTCTTGAAGGATAGCAGAAAAGATTGCACGTGTTAATATAAAAAGATGTTGTCGACTTCATTTCCTAGCGATTGAAGAAGTATTGCGTGTCGGTGGCTTCACTAAGAGACTTTCTTTATTCAATGAGGTTTTTCCCTTCTCTCAGACCAAAAATGCCTCTTGCATCGATAGAAGGATCGTTCGACGCCAGCATTCACTAGAGCGCTGCACTTAAGACCTTCAATATTTGTGAAGCTCGTCCCATCAAGAGTTGATCCAGACTCATTCCAGGGCCCAAGGACGCAGCTTTCATCTCTTGATATCTCAGATTGCTTGCTGAAAAGTGCACTCGAAATCCAGTCCAGTGCTATAACGATGACCGGTGCGTATTTTTTGAGTCACACTGTAAGTACACGGGTATGCAGTACATACGAGAAAGTTTCCCGTACGTGTACCCTAACCTCAACAACTGTACTGCGTAAATTTTGCGCCTCTGCCACAGCTGCACAGTGTGACATCGCACCAAAGTCCAATAAATTATGCAATGTAGCGCATACTATCTGTAACCTGTGAGTATTTAGAGCAGTAACTATCTCTGAAAAAAACTTTTCTCTCACTCTTACACACGCGCGCGCGCACACACGCATAATACACACATTCCACGTCTCTGCGTAATGTCAGTAAATTGGGCGACCTGTTTTCTATTACCAATCGTAAGAGCAAATATGATACACCCACGTACTACGTGCCACAACTACCTGCCTTTGCACTGTCAAACGTATAATATCTTGCTCTTTGAGACAAAAAAAATCTTCTCGCCGCCGTACCTGGGCTGCAATGCGGTGTTGGTGCGTCTGCGAGAAGGCCAAGAGGCAGGACGCCTGAGCCTCCCCAAGGGAGTTCGCCAGAGCTTTCAGGTGCACGAAGAACGCGGGCACTACGGGCTGACCATGGCGGAGGAACCCGGACACCCGGGCCAAGTACTCGCGCCCGTAGTGGCAGAAGAGCTTCCTGAAGAGGCAGCAGAAGACGGTGTCGGCGTCGGAGCCGCTCAGACTCAGCCACAGGGGTTTCAGCGCAGGAGATCTGCAAGGGGAGCAACCATTAGGTTAACAACGTAATCGAAAGCTTATGTTTTGCTTCACTCCAAGGCAGTGTGAGTAAAAAAAAAAAAAAAAAGGAAAAAGAAAAGAAAAAAGCATTTCCCACAGCTGACTCCCTCCAGCCCTTTAATTTCGCACTGATGGTTGACTTCGCCCTTGTTTTGCATGCGCTGAATACTATTTTGCTCATAACCAGGTAAATCACGTATTCGATACAATAAATTGAGCCTTGTCTGCTCAGCACTGTGCAATTCTTTTTATCCACACAACACTTTCACACATAATCTGGCGATTTGGAGGCTATCACGAGGAGAGGAAGAGACCTGAGAGAAGATAATGTACTTGTCTCACTAGCTCACAGCACTCACTGGTGACGCCAGCTCCGTCCATGGACGCGTCCACCTTATGCTGTCCGAGTCAGTGTACTAACGTCGTACAGTTGCCACCGGATATAGCGAGCACAAACGTCTCGACTCTGTACAGAAAGTCACTAAGTGCGTTGACTCACATTTTAGGCCATGAAACAGCCAAAGCAGCCATGTTTGTGCTTGCTTCTGGCATGACTGTGCTTGGTGACTTAGCTAGTACCATAGTTTCCTGGGAGGAAAAGTACTACCAAAGGTACGACCACCATCAAGGTAACACTATTTGCTGCACGGGTACAACTAGCAATGCTGACACTGTAAACAATGTAAAACTGTGGCTGCTTTTTTGCAGTTTCTCGTTGAGAATTGACTTTAGTTGCCTCCCAAAGGCTGAGTCCGTACTGGAGCTTGTTCAAGGACCTCAGATGTCTTGGCTTGGCTGAAGAAACATGTCACTGTGTCCGGCGAAAAGTCACTATTTCCGGTGAGTTTTGTCTTGTAATAAACAGGGACCTGGGAATTTTGTCACTATGAGTAGAACGTCGCTACATCCGGTGGCCACTGCAGGACAGTATGTATATAATGGCATAATAATGATGATAATCTCGTCGTCGTTGTCCTCCACTGCATGAAGCAAGTAGTTTCCTTCGGCCTACGATCAACAGAGTGACTGCCGAAGCCCGACGGAAACTCCTGCCCCACACAGATATCTTCTGATTCATGTCTTGCAGAGTGTTTATGTATGTGTACGTAGGTGTATGTATATAACCTGACAAGAAGTGGAGGTAAAAAAAAATGGATATCACACAGTAGCCATCACACGTGCGGTCCCCCCCCTTCCCCCAGGAAAAGTGCGTCTTAAACTTGCACTACTAACTTATATACCTAAGACATTGTACGATTACGGGAGCGAGCAGCAGCAGCTCCGTTTGTTTATACGTTTACCTGAGCCCCATTAATATTTCCATGACGCCGTTGAAGTTTCCCATGTTCCACGAGGCTTGAGCGATTCTCAGTATGCAGGCGAGGACGGCGCGACGAGAAGCATGTCCGCTTTGAGAAATCACCAACTGAACCACCCACTCGCTGACCTGCGTAGTACGTGTGTGAGTGTGCGTGTGTGTAAAATAGAGGTTATTACGCTCACGTTTTTCTTTTTTTTTACTGAAAAAAAAGTAATCCTTTAAAGTCTCTCTCTGCCAAATCCACACGCACATGTACGTAGGTATAAGAGACAGTAGGTACGTCGTGCTCAGTAGTGGCAGCGCAATAAGGAAAGCTAGACTTACTCCAGTACCTGGTAACAAGCTGCTTTGGCGTAATTTGCGTTCTCTGTGCAACATGTGCCTTTTGTGTGAGTGTGCGTGCGTGTGGGTGTCACAAGCGTTTGCTTGGGTGTCCTGCTATTTCGACAATGAAAGCATTAACAGCTACGCGGCAGAGCGGACACACACTGTGGGAGCGCAATCTGTAGATGACGCATTTTACATATATTGAGCAGTGGTGGCTGCAGAGCAGCAAGTTGGTATCGCTCGAGTATCTACAATTCAGGGTTAGCAACAGACTCTTCTACGGCTTCACATATATTTTCTTTGGCACTCAAGACCCTGAGATTGGTGTTTACATGTGATGATCTCTTATCCAGACGTGCTGAGCATTCTGGCTTCAGCTGTCTTGGCGTGAAGTTACAGAAGAACCTGTGACTCTGACAATGAGGTTCTACAGTAGATGTTTTTCTGAATGGAGAAACAAGTTACCCCTGATTACTAAATGTCTGGTGGAGAAAGTTAGTTGTGGCCCCCAAAGAATCCGCCATAACATGAAACTATGGGATTGGAGTTATCTACAGATTTTCGTCCAATCGTGCGGAGCTGACGAAGCCTTGATTGACAGTACTTCTTTCAACTTGGTACTTGTGTACAAAGCTCTCCTTGGATGCCTCCCACATAGGCAAAAAGTACCTCCTCTTGACGATACCAGCTAAATTATTTTTGAATTGCCTCCACATAAGAAGAAAAAAAAGTCCTCCTCCCCGCAAAAGAACAGCTTCCAACTTCGTCGCCTTGAACTCTTTCCGGAACAAGAAAGTCTTCCAACTTTGTCGCCTATGCTTCATTTTTGGGCGAAATGATAAAAGTTGTCTCTAGATGGTGCTTTTTTTGCCTGTTTTTGAAGGCTCGATGTTTATGTCAGGCTGTGCTGTGCACAAGGTAATCATTAGAGACTAGCAAAATATGTTTTTTTGAGAAAATGAGCAAGGCTCTTCTGTGATTCTCGGATGTTGTGGATGATGAAGAGAAAAGAATTCCAGATAATGCACATAAACGACGTCCTTGCTCTCTGTAATGCTACATTTGACTGACACTCGAGAATCAACCTTGCGCATTTTCTGAAAAGCCTATTTTTGCCTCTTTCTCGAAGTCAACAATCAACAGTTTCGGGCAAAAAAATGGCAAAACTGCACCATCTCGGGATGATTTCTGCTGTTTCACCCAAAAGCCAGCGTGACAAAGTTGGAAGGCTACCAAATCTAGCTGTGGAAGGGGTTCACAGAGGGATTTAGGGGGAAAAGAATATTAATATTGGAGGCCTCGATGTGGTCGCCTTCGCCTTCAGCGGTGGGCTTAAAGCAGCTTCGAAAGGCTCTAAGTACTTGGGATATTTTCACTAGATAATATCACCCTGGTATAGTTTCTGCGAACACACCACGGTGAGGAATTTGTACACAAGCGGAGCTGTATTAAAAAAAATCATTAAACTGTGTTCTACGTACGCACGCACGTGCCAGTGTGTGTAATGCATACATGCATGGCATGTCAGCCTTGTCCTATCCATGGGCAGGCACGTACGATTTAGCACCGTATGCCTCCTGAGTGAAAACGTCACGGAAAGAAAATGTCAAATTATTCATATCCGAGCAGTCGACGTTTGTGCGAGCAATTTCAAGAGGTTTAAGGTCCGCCTTAGCACAACATAATCAAGAATTTCACAGCAGACTCTGTGAACTACATATGCATACGTAGTAACTTTCGTCTTTCCGAAGGACTGAGCTCGTCCAAGTTGAGAGCAACAGGCAAAGTGAAATCTTAAAAAATTTAAGCCATATGTGGTGGGGTTGTTCTGGGACGGACACAATGCCTGGCACGGTGACAGCGCCGGCGGGCGCAGCCACGGTGACGGCGTCGTACTCAGCAATGTGACAGAACAAGGAAAACGGAGAGGGAAAAAAATGACTTTTTCCTTTTGTTGGGTTTTACCAGGTAGAAATGCAGGGCGAGTCTGTGGAATTTTCTCCGCTCCTCCTCCTGTTCGTTCTCCCTCGAGGAGAGGGGGTGCGTGAGTCCGGACAGCAGCGTCTTGACTGTGATGTCCCCCAAGATCTCGGTCTCCGCAGCCATCAGGAGCACCGCTGTCTGTTCGGGAAAAGACACCAGCTTGTCCAGCTGTCGGAGGATGTAGCGGCTCTTGAGGGAATCTGGAAAGAGCGTTGACAATACTGTAACCACCCTGTAGAGGGGTGGTGAGATCCGTGTCCGCAATGTTCAAGTTGGGGTGCCTGCACTGACTGCGTGTAAGGAAACCATGTTGCGATTAGCTTCTCTCGTCATCTTCCTTTATCTCTCTCAATGCTGCCAATGGATTGACAATGCATCACGGACGTAGATCGATACGGTGTGGGTAAAATGATATAAGACCTGCTGTGTCATCATCGCCGATGACGACAAGAGACGTCAAAAGTGAAACTTTTTGCTCTCGTGGCTCACCCTGTACTAGAGTTCGCACATCCGCGAAGATGCCTCTGCGCCCCAACGTTGTAATTGCGCACGTCCTGCGCAGGTGCCTCCCTATACGTACTGGACCAGGGTTCGAATGCAGTCTGGAGATTTACTCCTTGACGAATTTCCCTGGATAATTGCAGCAAATCTGCAGAGTCCAGGGTTACCTACCCAATCATCTCAAGGACTTCCTCGGTTTTTTTTTTTGCCACGGTCTCAAATCTTTGTTCATCAAATCAATGGACGAGGTTGTCGTTTCGCTTCCTCTGTGTAAAGTCTTTGGTTGATGCTCTCACAGCCATGAGCATTAAAGCGGATTCCGGATTCAAAACAACAGCCCTGTACATATGTTGATGATGATGCTCCGGAAGTTATTCAAGGGCAGGGAAGCCCTCGGCGTTGGGAGATGTGTGCATGTCCGTACTATGCACCTGCTTGCCGAAAGCTCGGGGTGACGACCAAGTTGAGGGAGACCTGGACATAGTTAACAATAAGCCAGGCCGGGGTCAATATGGCGGTTGAGCCAGGACATTTCCTGTGAGACCTGAACACACATGGGAGTGGGAGGACGGCCACTGCCGCCCGCCGCTGCGTATATTGAATCATCACTGTACTCCGAGGATTACCCACGTGTATGTACGTGCGAGGTCTGTTTTACACTACGAGCGAGCAAGAACATTCGCCTGCCATACCGTAGGTACGTACGTACGTACGTACTACGGGGATAAGATCAGTCATATCGAACTCAAGATCCTGCAATCTTGGTGAAGGCGAGGGAAGCTAACTAGGAAAGCTTTCATGAGCATCTGAAATCAAGCACTTGTAAGGGAGAGAGAAAAAAATAGGAAAGCTTCTCCCTCACGTGGAGAGGAAAAAAGATATTGTTCCACGTGATGTAAAGAGAAAGCCAAGAGAATTTCGGCGCCACAAAAATGACGCTCGAGGGTCGCAAAAAGTGAAAATTGAGCCATTACTCGGTGGTTCTTCTTCAGAGGCTCCTTCTGCCGAGGAGCTGGAATATATTTGTACCAAAAGGGAAGGGGTGGTGGAAGTGGGGAAGGGTTAAGCAGGTTAGAAGACGTCAGAACGCAGTACTATGACATGGTCGTGTGACACGTGTACGAACGCTCACTACCACGCAATGTGCAGCACTGCCTACATACAAGTGCAGGCCGACGTTCACGTGAACCAACCGACACACGCTCTTGCGCGTACTGCGCAACTTTTTGCCACCTTCAGCCACAATGGAAGTGCAGTGGTGGCAAAACTTAAACGTCCGATCGATCTTTCTTTCAACGGCATCCTGAGTGCCTCAAATGCCTGCCCAAAGAGACATCTCGATGGACTCTTGACAAACAGAAGTTGGTCAAGTTGGCGGGGAAAAGCCAATCCCATGACGAGCACGACAGGTTCGAGATCATCAACCTTAACGCCGTGTAGACCGAGTCTAGTAAAGATGGGGAAGATCCATTCCCGGGATCAACATCATCAAGAGCCTGCATAATGTGTCGGTCTCGACGAGGTTGAGTCTATTTCCTACTTAGCGAGGTCCAATTTCCCTGTTCAAGCCGATCGGACTGCTAATTTTGCCACTATTGTACATAGAAGATGACGGAGAGAAGCGGTTAATCAGTGTTTTGGTTTCCATTTGGTCGAGTCATCTCCTCAAATACATACAGTACATCAAGTGCGGCCCGAAGGTGTGTTATGGTTTCACAGAGAGCGAGAAAGCCTGATTTGGTTATGTAAGTGCAGAAAGCAAAGCATGAAGGGTTGGAAGGGAGATGAGTCGAGTCCAGATTATTTCCTCACCTATCTTTTGCCTCTGCGTGTCCGCTGCGCCGGTCTCCGAAATCTTATCGAACCAGAACACCGCGAACTTTCTCTCGTGGGCCGGATCGGGCAATACGGGGTCGCACACAAAGCCCAGCCAAGTCAGAGGTGTCAATTCCCCAGGAGGGGGACACGCCCACAGAGGAGGAGGAGGACGAGGATCGAAGCAACAGTCAAAAAGCCTCGGCGATATCGACTGCAAAAGACGAGCTTGACTTTCAATCTCTTTTATTCGCGACTGCTACGTAAATCTGTGTGTGTTGCTTGCGTGTGTGTGTACCTGGACGTGGACAGTGAACAAAAGGGCTCTGGCAGCGTAGAAGGTCTGCTTTGATCTCAGCAAGAAGGCGCGCATCTTCGAGTAGCTGAGGCCGAGGCACAGCGAGGCCTGGGAGAGAAGACGTGGGCATGAGAAAACTTTTTTGGGTTAAAAAAACTACAAAAAAGAGAAAATGGGCACCTTTCCGGCGCTAATTGAACTTCAAAGCATCACCAGGTGCTGCTGCTCTTTGAAAGGTGTCGAAATGTCACCCAAAGTTTAAGTGTAATTAAGTTAACTTTCCATAAGATTCGACTTCAGGAGGATCTTAATCAAAGCACAGACAGTCAATCCATTATTACTTAAAATTCTAAATTATGGCCTGTGAGTCGTGTGAGGAGAATAGTTGAGCACATCTGTATCATTCCCCTCCTGGGGTACCGGGAGCGCCTGCGGCGCCTGCGTAGTCCTCGCCACCGATGTCGTTCTCGCCGTCGACGTCGTCATCCCGCACACATTCGCCCATCACCCGAGGAGGGAAAAAAATCAACCTGTGCAAACCCTGCCTAATCCTCAACAGCCAACTGTTTGTATGTTCTCTGAGTCATATAAAATTTATTGCACAAGCCTGTCAAGTGTCATTAATATTAGTATAGTGAGCAGACAGCCCACTGGGTGGCAGGTGAACATGGTACACCGGCGCGCGTACCCCATACTTAATGCAGGTACATGAGCTTCCACACGTGCATATACTGGCGAGTCATTGTAAAGGAATGTGCATATGGCCGGGACAGTGCAGGGACAGACAGCTGATGTGTTTCTCTGGTGTGTATGTAATTTTTTTTCATCCTGCTCCACCAGACGCCACTTGGAGGATATTGGTGGTCAAAACTGAGTGCCTCAAGTTTGATGGAGTGAAGTAAGATGCAGCTAAGTGAATCATCCTTCGTCTGGATTCTCTCTGGGTCACTCCACCCAGCTGATTTCATCATTTTGATGGCACCGCACTGATTATGTTTTGTAAGGTGGAGCAGAGGAAGCAACTTATTCTCGTACATGCAGAGTGTTCAAGAAAATCGCCGACAATTCATACCCTCACAGTGTCATCGGCGGCCGGAGCGATGTCAACAGCTCATGCGATGCTGTCAACTCACCTGCACCGTCTGAAGTGACGTGACTTTCTAGACACCCCTTACTTCCTCTGGGAGGGAGTTCTTTTTTTCTTTACTACGATCCTGAGAGGCAAAAGTTATGTTATGTGACATGCGTTATCGAAGGAAACGAGTGGTCCAGCCGTAATGAGGTCAGAAGCAATCAGTGTCCGATGATTATCTAGGTACGTACGCAGTGTGTTCAGAAATGTCACATGTGACATATCTGTACCATTATCAAGACCCTGAGTACGTTTTTTGTCCCTTCTATTTCTCCCTCCAAGAAGCGCGAACACACACTCACCCTCACAGCACACTGCATTTAGCCTTTGACCAGCACTGTGTTTAAGCTGAAGCAGCTCTGAACTTTACTGCGTACACTCGAGAACTTAAGCATGTTTAAGGAGCCAAATATAAAGTAGGTACGTACGTACGTACTCGGACACTTATGTTCAACTGAGCCTTTGAAGAAGAAGAAATCCCCTATCCCGGAGGGTGTTCTTTTCCTATCGCATGCATGCTACGCTGTGGTAAATGCTGCCATATTACCTTTATATATTATTTACTACCAGGCTTAAACGATCGATGTTAATCTCTGTGGATACACACTGTATAAGGATTGATTGCTTGTGGGTTTTTTCTTTCTTTCTGACAGTTTTGCTTTTAGAGAAGTAATGCTATCCTGCTTCTAAAGAAGATGGAACCTCTTTCTCCTCCCTGTGGGTAGTTGGTATAATATGGCACTAATAAACGTTCCAATCTCTGGCCAGACCTCCTGATGCTGGAGGAAAAAAACCTTGATCACTGTTTTCATTAACTTCTCAGAAAAAATACAACGTTGCATTTTTCTTCTCCTTCTTTGGCTTCAACTGTGTTGTACAGTTTTAGGTCAGAACTTACGCATTAATTCAATCTAATGCTCGATCCTCGATACCTCAGCTTTTCTGTGTCATTGTACTGTGTGATGCAGCATGAAGTCGTGTGCTCACATGAGAATACAGACTCGACTTCTCTTAATGTGCCATCGATTAATACATCTCTTCACTTAATACATGGCTTGAAGGATCCCTAATTCAAACAGGCCATTTCTTCTAACTCAAACTTGGGTTAATAAGTCAAGTCATTTTACTTGTAACGTCAGATTTCGTCTGTCAGCAGCGGGATGAATGAGCACAAAAGATTTCCTCCCTAAGAATGGCTTTGACAATTTCACTAGCTGATACAGTTAGAGCCACATCAGTTTGACCAGAGCTCTGCTTTCTACATGAAGATGTTGTGGAGTGATATAGAACGATGAGTCACATCAGCTTTCCCGATAAATCGGAGATATGCACACGAGCATGCAATACCACACAATGTATATATGTTAGAGGCAAACATGAGCTCAGGCTACTTCTTGATGGACCTGTCGAATTCCATTCCTCCAGTTACACACTTTTAAGGCCCAATCTGTGCATGAGCCTGGAGAAACCTTGTGATTTTGAAGCAGCACGTGGTGGAAATGACACTTGTCCTACCAATTTTGATCGTTAACACCTCTCTAAGCATATGTTTCTGAGCCCTTGAAGTTGTCGCCCCCCTGCTCAGATACATACACACACACACTCACTCACACTCACGAACGCACGCACGCACGCACATGCTTTCATCATTACGTGAGTTTGTCTGCTATTGTGTCGGGCACGAAACAACAACAAGACACCCTGCCACTACAGGTGCTCGGCCTTACCTTGATGGCTTCTCTGTTCATGATGCCTGTGAGCTCGTTGGTCCCCTGGCGCCGCCAGGTGCGCCGTCTGGACATGGTGTTGAATCCCGTGAAATCCCTGCGCGGGATGAGCGGCATCTTGGTCGTGGCCGTGGTCGTGGTCGCGGCGGTCGTCCTGGCGTCGCTGTTGAGGAGCCGCCGCCTCCTCGAGGAAGGCGACGCCAGTGACATGAACTTGTTGATGATGTGCGCCTTGCGCCACAGAGACGGAGACTGACGGACGTCTCCGCGCTCCTCTCTGCGCCTTCTCTCTTCCTGTCGCCGCCGAGGCCTTTCTTTCCCCGAGAAGAGAGGAGTCGGAGACTCTTTTTCCGAGTCCTCTTGGCTACGACGAAATTCATCTTGTTGGCGCGAAGGTCGACCAAAAGCGATTGAGGCGTTGTGCGCAGTTGACGGCGGCGCCGGCGCCGCTCTCGATGCAGTTTCGGGTTTCATAAGGGGGAGTTTCAGTTGTGAATTCTTCCTCCCCCTTTTTTCAGGTAAGGTGAGACGCGCACACCTGAAAAGCAAAGCCCAACACTTGATTATGGGCAGAATCAAACAGGAGGGGTTGGGGGTTCTGGGGTCCGGGGTCTGCGGCGCGTTTGCAACCGTTTTTCCTCTCACCTTTCATTCCTTTTTCATCGGGTTGAATATTTCACAGTGCACTGGAGAGCGCATGAATAAAGAACCTGCTAAAAATGTGCGCTTGCTCTTGCTGTGTGTACTGCATATACGTGGCGAAGGATTTTGCTTTTCTTTTCTCTCTCATGATCGATAACATGATCGACTAAAGAAGTGCTCTGAATTTGTTGCAAGTGCGCCAACGTGACCCAGGGAAGATTAATGGATATTTTTGCGACTGAAATTGGTCTCGGCTTTTTTGCCAGTACAACCTGGCCTTAAGCTTATTAGGGGTGGATGAATTGATCACTTCTCCTTTGAGAGTGGAACGACCTGTAAAGGCCTGAGGCCGGTTTTTTAGTTCGCTAAGTACCAGTTAGTGACGAATTAGCGCAGCGAGGTCATGTTTTTTGGGCGGGCTTTTTTTTGTTCACTCTGAAGGTGACGTTTAAAGACTACTGTGAACTATGAAAATAAAATAAACTCCTCGTTGCGCTCTGACGCAAGAGTAAGATGATCTGACGGGTAATAACAGCATTGCCATGGTTATTTTTGACCTGTGCTACTACTTTCCCTGCAAATTGCATAAAGATACTGTCACAACAATAAGTTTCTCACACAAACAAAAGGAAGTTTTGTCTGCTACAGTGTCGATGCTTGCTGAAACGCCTCTTGCCTTGCACTTCCAGCAGCAGCCGCAGCGGACTAGGAGTAGCACAGTTGCAGCTGCCTCACCCACTTGGTGCTGACTTCCAACGTGACGCCGTTCTGCAGCAGCTGCCCCAAGTCCACAGGGGCCATGGGCGACCGCCACCTCCGCCGGACTGACTCGCTCTTATCACGTGATCTCGACAATCTTTATACAGTTGTCCAACTCCGGGCTGTTTGGAGGCTGGCTAACCATGATTTTCTGCCCTCTTCCGTCAGATATGAACTGGACTCTAAGTAACTTATGTCAATCGCACTTACGCTGCCTCTTAAACTATGCATTTTATTGAAAAAAATCTTAGTTTAGAGTGAATTATAGTAGGCTAGCTTACATGTGAGTTTTAGGTGGGACTAAAAAACCGGCCTCAAGAGAGGAAATGAAGATTTAGCATGCGAGCAGCAGTTTTACTAGACCCATTTATTTCGAGGTTATTGGTTCCCTTAGGCCCATAAAAAGTAGCGGAGGTGATGAAGAAGAAGAAGAAGGTGAAGGAGAAGAAGAAGGTGAAGAAGAAGGAGAAGGCATCAGCGAATTCCTCCTGCTCTGCATCATGTAGGACTTTGCACATGGCTGCAGCCTTCTTGACATGCGTCATTTCTTTCGGCCGCAAATACTTCACTTAAGCGAGAAGAGATTGCGGAGATCTGTTTCAAAGTTGCTCATGTGTCACCGGAGCTCAAAATGTGCATCCTGGAGGATCCTGTGACAGTAAAACGTTTTAAGTCCAGGATGGCTGAAAAGCACAGAGATCTGCCAAATGTACATGTGTCAAAGAAGTCATGATGACCCATATTATCGTTTCGTGCATTTCGCGTCACAAAGTAATGTGCGGTCACCGCTAACATACGAGATGAATGCGAGAGGCGTTCAAGCAAAAAAACTACTCTTTGCATTAACTTTTATGCAGCTGTGAAACTTTTTTGTGCATCATCTTTATATCTTTCCAAAAAAATTGTGTTTACATCCTGTCAGCTGTAAATACAAGCTGATTATTAACACAGAACACACCAAAAGCACTTAAAGAAGAGGTGTCCTCCACCTTTAGGTAGGAGAGGTGATGAAGTCTTGATCAATCACAAAGAACATTTAAGCAGCATTGTCAAGCAGGATCAGTGAGTCTCCTTCAATGATTGTTATGAGGAAATCAGTGTGTGCCCTAAAACAGTCCTTTCATCCTGCATGAAGACCTGAACAAGTACCAAAATGTGGCATTTGTAACGTTCAGGGGTCTTACCAGACACCTCACAACTTGTGCAGTGCATCATTGAACGAATCTATGCACAAACATATTAAAGATCAGCTGACACGAAAAAATTAGAAGTTGTTCGGAAAGGTATAAAGATGATTCACAAAGAATTCTCAGCTGGAGCTTGTCATATAAATGAACACAAAGAGTGGTCTTCCTCGTGCTTGTGCACCCGTCGTAATTCAAACTTCAAAGTGCTAAATCTCCCCCCCCCCCGAGCCAGAAAAGCTAAAACGTGTTCTGGCTCAGTCGGAGCAACAACGTCCCTGTCTGCACAGGCCAGGGTGTGGGACTATCAGGCCACAATGGCGGGCGAGCAATATTTCCGCCATTTATTATAGCGCGCGAGGGAAAAATCTTTTCACCTATTGCGGAAAATTGCCCCCCTTTGATTGAAACCTCAGAATGATGTTATTATGCTGCTTTAGCCTTGAGCAAACAAATTATCATACTTGTGTGGAGTGGAGGAGAGAAGAAAAAATGCACTTCTCCCTCCGCCTCTGACCAAGGAAACCGGAAATGTCCGCGCGAGTTCCACCTTTGCAGGCACCACCAGCACCACCAGCGCCACCAGCGGGGACGGCGGCGGTGGCGCTGGCGGCGGCAGCAGCAGCAGCATGGGCAGCGGCGGCTGTGGCGGAATCCGCGTCCAAGCCAACATACTTGGAACAGTACAAAACAACATGACGACAGAATAAATGACTCTACAAATTGGCACAGCAGAAGAAAAGAAAAAAAACGGGCTGCGAAAGGAGGGGGGGAGGAAAGAGAGGACTTTATGGCAGAAAATGGCGCCAACAACGGTGATGACATCCCTGTCTGGACAGGGTCGTTGGCAGCATGAATTCCAGCGTGAGGGCCGACGCGGACGCCATCCAATCCCTCCTCCTCCCCCCCCCCCCTGCACTTCTCTTTGGGATCGTTGACGCGCAAGTGAAGAAAGCACGATTCTCCTCTCTCACCCTTTGTCGGAACCTGACCCGTCGGTGCCGGTGCCGGACCCGGTGCCGCCGGTGCTGTTGGTTGAAAGTTGCACACACGATGCAAGGAAATTGCCTGATGCCCCCTTTGACAGCAAAATCGCTTCTCCCCCCTCAGCAGAGCAGCAGCCTTGAGAACCAACTGAATTGTCTTCTTGCTAGTGTTCCACACACGCGTGCGCTCTTTTTGAGAGCGCCGCGCTCGGCCAAAAAAAAAAAATGAAAAAGAAAAAAAAAACCCTCATAGATGAAATCAAGGTTGGTGGGGGAGCGAACTGACTGCTTCAGGTCCGACGCTGCTGCGGTGTTTTCTCATCCACCACCACACCCTAGAGAGAGACAATAGAAAAAAAACATCGAACCATCTCATAGCGCCTAAATGGCCCCTTCCGAAGGGGGCGTTTACACGTGCGGATTTTTTTTTTCTTTTTGGCGCACGCGCCGCTGAAGTTGATCGAGGGTTGCGCAGCCAGTAGCAGGGCCTCCAAATCATCATCCCACACACGCACAGAATCACAGACACACACACAATGACACACAGAATCACACGCGCGGATGCAGTAAGACACGCGCGCGCACAGAAGCTCACACTCAGCGCCACACGCGCGCACACGCGCAGGATCTCACGCGCGCACGCCTACAGATCAGAATGTCGATGCAACCGATCCGATGTGATTCTCACGAACCTTTTTTTTTCCTTCTCCCTTCTATTGGCAGATATCATTTACGCGCTGGCTGTATTGAAAAACAAGGCGGAAGCTCGGAAGTTCTTCTCACCCCGCGCTGCTGCGTACAAGGGCACGTTCGGCGCTGACGACGCGCGACTTCTCTGTCGCCAGCCACCGTTAGGACTTTTACGTGATGCGCGTGTGTCACATCGGGGCCGCTGAGGACGTCGTCGCTCACGTCTTGTTTGCTCGTCCTGTTGTCATGAGCACCCACCTCGAGACCCCCGAAAAAAACTTCTAAATACTTTACGTCTGCCAGTATGTGAGCATTGCGGGCATTCCGCCTAACTCGATTCAGACTCCTTAACGAGCAAAATGCGGAGAGCGAGCTGGGTTGCTAATATATTTCTTTGAGGTACCCCTGGAGTGTTTGTTCAAGACATTCGGAACTGTAAAGGAGGAGGTATGACTTAAAATTTGTAGCCCGTAATCTTCTCTATCCACGGCTTGTAAAATGTCATTCTCATGTAGACCCCAGGCAGGTTGGGGTATGCGCACTTGATCCCGTGGGAGACGGTTCCAGCTAGCACCCAACGGCGGTCGGTTTGCTGCACCATCAAGGGACCACCACTGTCACCCTGTAATCAAAGTTGGACAGTCATGCTCCCGGTGTATGAGCGTGAGTACGTACACGTGTGTCCGTGTAAGTGCATCTTCCCTATGCAGAGATGCCCCTGATTCAGTCATCAGGAGTCCTAGGATTTTGTTGCGCTTTTGTCAGGCACTCCGTACAGCACTGCGCTGAATAAAAGTAGCTCATTTCAGAACTGGCAGCGCAGCGATATAAGCAGAGTGTGATGAAATTTGCAACAAAATCCTAGCCCTACTGATCTGTGTCGCCAGTCGCTAATGACAGGGTGTCTTACCTCACATGAATCCATTTTGCCCTCCTCATACCCGGCGCAGAGAAATGAGTCCCGGACACGCTTTTTGTGCCCGGATTTTGTAAACAGCTTCTGGCACTCCTTGTTGTTCATCACCGGCACCGACACCTGGTGCAGGATGTTGGGGACGTCACCTCCTGGAGCACCAATTCATTGTTACTTATTCACATGAAGAAAAACTCACTCGAGCTCACTCACCGTACTTGAGCCTGCCCCAACCACTGACAATTGCGGTCCTGCCTTCAAAATCTTCGGTGCTTTTTGGCATGCAGATTGGCACGATGTGAGGTTGTCGGTCTATCTCATTCTCCAGCTCTAAGATGGCGATGTCATTCTCAAAGGTAGGGGCATGATAATCTTTGTGCACCACAACGCGCTTCACCTTGCGCCTCATTGTCGGCATATGCTCAGTTGGTCCATTCAAGTCATATTCACCCAGCTCCACCAATAAGGAGGCCAAGAATCTGCACAATGATGCGTGTTAGCGTCCATTAAGCTTGGGTCCTAGTTTTATCTTGCTTACCCCGGCTGGCAATGAGCAGCTGTCAAGACATGCCTGTTTGATATGAGAACTCCCCCGCATTTATTCTTGGTGAAGAGCCCCAACCATGTGGACTCTTTGACCAAGACCTGCCAAGGCCAGTCTCCAAAGGTTGTCCGATCTCCACCCACGATCCTCCCTGTACCACGAATTGGCCTAACTCCACAATCTGCAACAACGTTATCATGATGTTGCATGCTCACATCATTCAAGCAATTTAATCAATACCTTTCGTGTAATCATATGAAATGCTTGTAGCTGTTGTGGTGGTGGTGGTGGTGGTTGTGGTGGTGGTGGTGGTGGTGGTGGTGGTGGTGGTAGTAGTAGTCGTGGTAG
>JAAUXU010115924.1_pt1 | contig 31966 bp, 38 predicted proteins | sample 7278151 | NCBI WGS metagenome assembly JAAUXU01 (sample SAMN14350113, study PRJNA611818) | marine sediment metagenome | isolation source: surface marine sediment (1.8m) | place: French Polynesia: Moorea | collected 2018-08 | reverse complement strand
TGACAGTACAGTAGAGTGCAGTCGTGTCATGGTGCAGTCCACAGGTGGGCCTAATTTAACCATGTGTGCCCACAGCAGGGCCTAATTTAACCATGTGTGCCCACAGCAAGGTTCGGCATCGTCAAGCATAGCAAGACTTTGGTAAGGTTTAGTACAGCAAGACCATTGTCAGACTTTTCTTCTTCTCAGATGAAGCAGTTCGAACGCTTCACCTCCGGCTTGGGCGTGCACGTGGGGCCGCTGGAGTCGCTGCCGCACGCGGACAAGCACAAGTTTCCGCGTCGCTTCTTCCCGGAGGGGCGGTGGTCTCGTAAAGGATTTCTGCGCACGCGCTGGAGGATCCGCAACACTCCAGTCGACCTCGTCAACATCCACCTCTTCCACGACGCCAGCAACCTGGTCTCGGTCGAAAGCTCCATCTACTGCGACTTTCGGCGCCGCGCGCTTAGATATGCGCTGGATCGGCTGCAAGAGCAAGAGCCCAGACTCCCTTACTTCATCTTCGGTGACTTCAACTTCAGATTGGACGGGCGAGGCGTCCTCAAGCGTCTCACCAAGGGTCTGATTCCTGCCACGATCAAGTCTGACGTGGGCAGACTGACCTTCTTCGACGAGCGGCGACGCGACCTGGTGCTGTCCATCGGCGCCAAGGAGTTCTTCTTGCGCAACCTGGAATCCGTGTTCGGTGGCGACCGTTGGGCTCAGTGGCGATCGCTCGACGTGGAGCGGAGCGCGGCAGCCGGCGGTGGTGAGCGACGTCTCTGCGAGCAGCCGTTGGCCTTTGCGCCCACGTACCCGTTCGAGGAGGAACCGTCGTCCGCCGGCGGCGGCGGCGGCGGTTACATGCGCACCCGCTGCCCTGCCTGGTGCGACCGGGTGCTCTACAGCGTGCATGCGGCCAGGGCCGTGATCGAGGACGAGGACACGTCTTGTCTCTACGGCGTGGTGGGCGCCGACGTCTGCATGGGTGACCACAAGCCGGTGTTCCTCAGGTTTGGCCTTCTGCCGGATCGGTGCGAAGTGGAGGTGCCTCTTCTGCCTCGATTCGAGGACTGCGACGAAGACGCGGAGGAGAAGCGGCCTCGAGTGGAGTCGCCCTCGTACATCGACCTCATGGCCGCCAACTGCAACAAGTACATCGAGCTGTCGCCGCAGCGCCAGCAGCCGTCGCCTCGCATAGTCAAGCTCTTCAAGGAGACCACAGTGTGACGACTTAAGAGTATGTGTACCTCCGACCCTTCCAAGGATAACTTCCTAAGCTTCATCATCAAGCATCACTGTTATCGTCATAGTCCTTTACGTAGAATCTGAGTGTCTGTCTGTGATAAAGCAATCATAAAGTGTCATTCGACATCGCTCTTGCTCATTCATTGGCGCAACCGGAAGCAACCACAGAGAGGTTTACTGACCGACGATAAATCATGTTCCGTCGGTGAACCTTCCAGGTTACGTTCGATGATGATGGCTAGGTTTCATTATATCAGTTAACGCTACGTGACGTTATATTAGCTGAACTGGGTTGTCTGTGGCTGACATTTGAAGTTGCGTGAAGCCACAAAGTGTAATTTAAGCAGTCAAACCATCATGATATTGTGAGCACTACAGTGCAGGACTTACTAATAAATTGCACTTTTTTAAACTGGAAATCTTAATGGCGCAGTAATATTGGCTCTGGCAGTAGGAGTTTGGTGTGCAGGTACACCCCTCCCTTCGACATACCACGGCGTCAGCTTGGGGCTTCTCAATCAAAAGATCAAGACCGACAGGACCGCCCTCTTCACGTCAGACAAGGTGGTGAAACGCTGCGATCCCTTGCTGCAAAGACCTGTTGCAGCCACCCTCTGGAGTCCACAACTGGGGTTGGGTACTTGCAGGCCAAATTTCAGCTGACAGTGCCATCATTAGCAAAGCATAGCAATTCCCACTGATGAAGTCATCACAGAAGTCAAGTCACGAGTCCTGCAAACAGTTTTGCAATGTGCCGCAAACAGCAGCCAATCAGGGACGACCTTCAACCTCTTTTTCGCGCGCTATGCTCCACAGTTCGGAAGATTCCACCAGAGCCTTGGGCCTGACCTCCTGCTCTTCTTCAGACCTGACAATGACTGGATCTTGGGCGATCACTTGGAATTACAGGATTAAGCTTATGATGAATTCAATGGACGATATCCGAACGGTGGGTGATGTGGAAAAAAACAGCGGTCAAACTCCAGGATGGAACCGACCAAAAGGAAACGACAAGATGTTAGATGGGGACCAGGCCGGATCAAAAGGTTAGGGCCGGAAGAGAGCGGCCGCGCCCCTAGTGGAGAGCAATGCATGACCATTAGAATACCAGAATGCAGGACTACCGGACAACAGTGGTCTCCGCTTAATCGGGATTAGATAAGCGCCACTTTTGGTTAAACGGGATTTTTCTTGGGGATGAAGTCTTTAGTGTGCGTCATAGCTCTTTTCGGATAAACGGGATTTTTGGTTCAACGGGATTTTTTTCGCGTTTAACTGAAAAGTGATCCCGATGAAGGGGAGACCACAGAAGACCTACTGGAATAGATCTTGACTCCGCTCCTGCAGACCAACAACGGCCAGAGCTGCCCACCCCCTATCTAGCCAGTATTGTTGATAAGCTTGAATCCAGTTAAGAGTTCTTCAAGTTGCTGCTTGAGCAGGAGAGTCGCGAAGTTCTGGACCTGCGTCAGTCATGGATTCAATGTCTCGTGAGGTCGTGGCGTGGCCGCCAACACTGTCCTCCGACGGCTTCGGGCAAAACAGTGGCGGCAACCGCGCCCGTCGTGGCGCCCTCGATCGGCTGCCAGAGGACAGCGGTCCTGGTCGTCCCCCCCGTCCGAATCACATTCTGCTGTTGACCATCCGCCAGGTCAGGTATCCCATCACTACTGGCGTTCTCAGTAGGATTTGCGAAGGCCTCGCCAAAGTTGTCAGGATCGTGGTCATCAAGAAGCGGGAAGTTGACACAGTGCAGGTCAATGCTGGAGGGAGGGTCTTCGCTGGACCTTGGGTAACAATGCTTTTCGCTTAGGCCCTGATGGAGTTTGCTAACGTGGAGACTGCCATGCGCGTGCGCAACCACCTGGATGGCGCCGACATCTACGACAGCTGTTGCCGCATCAGTGTCGACTTCGCCTTCGAACGGGTCTACAAGCTCAAAGTCACGCGGAACTGTGAAGACTCTTGGGACTTCACCTGCCCTGACCTCAATAGCAACAAGTACAAAAGCGAAGATAGGATCAAGCGGAGGCTGTTTGAGATGGCGTCGCCGCTGTTGGCCCCTCCGACCAAGGCCCGCAGATTACTCGAGCAGCAGACGCCAGCCGCGATGCCACTGATGATGATGGGTCCGCCACCGTTTCAGGGACCAATTTTATGCAAACTCTTGAAAGCAAGCTTTATTAACTCCAATACTTGTGATATCCTTTTCCAGGATCAGTTTTCTGCCTCTGTGCAGTGAGGATCATAAAATTGGTCTCCTTCCTTCAGATGGCGGGCGGCGTTTGTATCGTGTATGACCTCGTCACTGATCTTATGACTCCGAAGCGTCTGTTCAACCTCTTCTGTCTGTACGGCGACGTTCTGAGAATCAAGTTCTTGGCCTCCAAGCCAGGGTCCGCAATGGTCGAGATGGGCCCGGACGGCCCCGCCGCTGTCGATCGCGTCGTGAAACACTTGAACGGCGTGGTCGCCTTCGGTCAGTCAATGACGGTACGCAGGTCACACCAGACTCGCCTTATTGTGGGCAAAAAAGGCGGCAACGTCGACGACGCCAAGACTGTGGACTTCACCTGCGGCGATCAAGACGACCTCTTCCGCTTTCTCACACCAACGCGCGCCGCCAAGAACCGGATCGTTGCACCGGGCACTGTCGTCCATTTCTTCAACCTCCCCCTGGACCGCGGTAACGACCTCGCTGAGATTCTACAGACTTCTGGGGCCCCAAGGCCCATCGAGGTCAAAGGTCAGAGACGGATCTCGCACTCCTTATAACTCGTGACATGCTCATCCTCCTCCCCGTAGTGTTTCCTCAGTCGGCAACGGCCAGGAGCTTGTCCGGCCTGGCCGAGTTTGACAGCATTGGCTCTGCCGTCGACACCGTCGCACTCTGCAATCACATTGCGGTGGAGTCGCCCACAGTCCGACCTCACAGGTCACACGTGCTCAAGCTTTGCTTCTCCGTCAACACAAAGTTCTCCTGAGTTCGCTTTCAAGCACATCTCAACAGTATGCTGTATCCTGCCCATAAGAGTTACCTGTGAGTTTAGTTATGTAGTAGGATCTCTGCTCTGACCGTTGAATAATATGTCGTTATAAGCTGTGCATGAAAGCCCAACATTGGATCAAAATTTCGCAGAACTTTGTTCAATATCTGCAGAAAAGAAGCTACTCCAGGGGATGATCAAGAGATATTCCCTAAGTCCCTGCTGCTGAGTGTCATTATTTGGCCAAGCGTTGGGAAAAGGTGACCTCTCCTCCATCCTGTTGATGTCTTCACAGTCTCCAAGCAAGTAGGGATTGCCGGGCAGCTTTTTCAGGCAGTCTTGAAAGATTTGATGTCTCACCTGAAGCCTCTAATGACAACCGAAAGCAAAGTCCTGCAAAGACATCCGACTGAAAACAGTGTCGAAAATGTCTCGAAGCCCTTGGTGGCAGCTAAGATGAAAGCAGACTGAAACCCTCTTGCGGACTCAACGCTGGGTGGACTTTCCCGATGTTTCTGTCGCAAGCTGTTATCACCTCGTGCACCGGACTCAGAAATTCTCTCATCTTCTGGAGGTGTGGGCATAAAGCTGATACAAGATTGTCAATGGAGGTATCGCTGAACGTCTCGTCGACGTAATGATCCACCCTGTGAAAGACGTCAGTGGCATCGGTGGGGTTTTAAGTCCTGTGCCACTTGGACCACTTTCTACCTCTATTGGCAGGCCAGATGTGGAGTGGGAGTCAAGATCATGGCCATCACCACGAGTCTCGCACATACAGATGGTTACGCAACAGCTTTTGCCAGTGTTTTCAATCGATTGTCTTTATTGGGGCTTCAGGCGAGATATCAAATCTTTCCTCAATTGGAGCAGACAAGCGTTCTGCAGAACCTCAATCCGGAGGCGGGCGACCTCATGGGGTTTTTCACTTGGACTATCAGTTTAAACCCAAAATCACTCAATTTTCTTCTTTAATGACATCAAAAAATAAAAAGCACTCAAATGGTCCCTGTCCATTGGACGCATGATCTCGTACAGCTTGCGCGGAGCCTTTGCTATTAAGGTCGTCAGCGTCGGAACATGTGCAGTACATAACAATGATGTCCAGTGGAATGCAAATGATATCACATAGTACAGTAGCTGGGGCGTCGTCAGGTCCTGATATGGTAGTCCTCAGTGTTGGATGATGTGTTCAGGGTCCTCATATGCAGTGAGTCACGGTCAGAGTTGCCAAAGCAAGCTCACGCGAGTCGAGCTCAAGCAATGCATGCTTTGCCACCCATACACGGGCTACTATACCAAGATCGACGAAGTGCAAATCAGTACCAGGGCTACTTTGAATGTTTTCACGAAGGTTCAATGGACAAAGAAAACTGTCCACTACCCAGCTTTGGCTTGGACCCAAACCAGGACATCTTCCACTCCAAATGCTGGCTCAGAAGCTTCTCTTCGTCCGGCGTCAGGCGCAGCAGTGCAGAAATGGCCCGCGTCAGGTGCTTGGCCTGAAGGTGATGGAATGATTAGACGAAGGAGCCAATGGGGTCCGCACTATAACAGTTACCTCATACTCCGGCGAGGTGAAGAACTTAAAGATGACATGCTTGAGGTACTTGAAGTTGACCTCCGTCATCGTGACGACGTGGTCAGAATGCTCGGTGATTGCCAGCGGCTCCGGCAGTGGTGGCGAGGTCGAGTGCGACGTTGGTACAGGCGAGGAAGAACCGTCGTCGAAGCCCAAGATGTTCGACTTCAGCTCTTGTTGGAAAGTCTTCTTGATGTCGTTGACGCGTTGCTGGTGAAGTCGCACCATCTAGGAAATAACAAATCTAACTGAAAGACGTGTACGAACGCTGCTGCTGCAGCTCGGGTACCTTTCTCTTATCGGCCAACTCGTCCTCCGCGGACTGCAAGGCCTTCCTGAGATCTCGCACCACTTCTGTCTGCTCCAAGCGGTCCATGAAGGTGGCCTCCTTGTGTGCGATGACCTTTTTGAGCGCCCCCACCTCCCCGCTCAATAGGTCGCACTGACTAGAGAGGTGCAACTTCTCACCTTCTAGGGACTCGCAGGCACTTGTCTGTCTCTCTAAGTAAGCCTTGAACTGCTCCGCCGAGGCCTTAGAGTCAGCTAGCGTCTCCTCAAGCTGAAGATTCTTGTTAACCAAGGCCTCTTTGGCGCCCTTTTCCTCCACAAGCTGGAGGTGGAGTCGAGAAAGTTCCTCTTCTTTCCGCCGCAGCTCTTTCTCCAGTTCTTCTTGGCTCTCCTTGAGCTTCTCGCTCTCGTTGAGGGCCTGAGTAGTTCGGTTGGATTCTTCCGACAGTCTCGACTTGAGAGCTGATATCTCGGCCTCTAGAGCGGCCACATGGATAAATTTCGTCTGTAGCTCCATGTTCATCTCTTCTTTGGACTTCTTTAGTGCTTCCTACGGCGTCACCAAGAAAGTAGCTTCAATGAGAGAAGCAAAGGACTAGCAGTGTGTGACACTCACCAATTCCGTCCTAAAGTCTTCCTTCTTTGCCTTGAGCTCCTTGTCTCGCCGCTCAAGAGTGACCTCTAGAGTTTCCTTCTCCGTGGTCACCTTGGCCAGCTCCATTCTCGCGCGCTCGCGCTCTTCTACCAAAGTGGCTTGACCCTCATGCTTGGAGATCTCCAGCTCCAGCAGGGAGTTCTTCAGCGATTCCCGCTCAGTGGCCAGCGAATTGCTTCTCTCCCTGGTGTCGGCCAACAACGACTCAAGTGAGGCTATTTTGGCCTCACGTGCAGCCCCGGAGGCTTGCAACTCAGCAATCGTCTTCTTGCCCTCTTCGAGCTCCGTCTCGAGGCCCTCGCGCTAAACAGAAACAGATGCACCGTCGGTCTAGAGGATATCGCTCAAATGAACACACCTGCGCTTTTATGGCTTGCGCCTGCTCGTCGCCCTCCAGCTCGTGTACCTCGAGACGTTCTTCCAGCTTGCGAATAGCTGCTTGGTGCCTGTCCGAAGCCTCCTTTTCCGTCTGTGAGTGTGAAGCCTCCGCGGAGGACAGGTGGACCTTGAACAAGTCAGAATGGCTTCATTGTGCATGTATGTTACATATACAGTATTTACACTAGCGTTTATGCCGTACAAGAAGAGATCCTGTCCTTACCTTCAGGTCTTCTACCTCGCTCGAAAGCTCCGAAATGCGTTTGTTGGAATCTTCTCTCAATTCGATCCTCTTCTGCTTTTCGTTCTCGAACGCCGTCTCCGCGCTCAGCAACATGTGCTTCACTTTTGCCAGTTCCTGGTTTTGGAAGCCCTCGATCTGGTCGAGGTTCTCCCGACATTCTGACAACTGCTTTTGGCACTCCTTGAGTTCCTTGGCCTTCTTCTCCAGGGTCTCATTGTCGCTGATTAACACCTTGGCGTACTCTTCCAGCTCCTTGATCCTTTCCTTGCGCTTCTCCAGCCTCCTGACGTACACAAAGTAGTTCTTGTTGATGTGCTCCTTAAGCTCACGGACCTCTCGCTCCAGCGCCTCCTGGCGAGATATGTTTCCATCTTCGCCGAGGCGCCCCGCGGCTCCGGGGTCCTGGTACCGATCGCCGCCATCCTCCGACCCGGAGTCTTCGGCCAGACGAGCCCTCAGCTTGTTCAAGACTTCCATCAGTGCAAACGCTTCGGGGCGAAGCACAAGTGCGTGCGTGCCGTCTTCCTCCTCAACCCTTGTCACGATTCGCTGTCACTTGTCGGGCAGTATGACAAGGTGGCACCCGCTCGCTCTGTCAGCCCTCGAGTCGGTGGGCTCAGCTACAGGCTACGCTAGGCCAGGGTAGAGCTCTTTATAAGTGCTTTAGGCCTGCAGACGTCCGGGGCCGACGGCGACGACGACGACGTGCAACAGCTGCGAGCAGGATTGCCAAACGGTTTGGCTGTGGAAAGAGTTCTGGGTTGTCATTGAGTTGCTTTGTGGAAACATCCGTGATATGATTGAGTGGCAAAACCAGAAAGCTTCGCAGCTGTTGGACCTTTTTTTCAGCTGAGCAAAATTTGTCTCCTATTGCACTCTGCAGGCTTCAGAAGGCCCCTACTTCTGCCCAGGGACAACTGAAGTGTAGTCTAGTTGTCTATACCTTTGCCCCGACGAACCATCGGCATGGAGCTGTAAAGACCTAGAGGTGAAAGTCACGGCCATTTTTTCACCTTAACATCTCAGCATCAGATTCCTTTTGAATTTGTGTGGGCTGTAAATTAGGCCCACTCATTATTGTAACCTTGTAAGGACAAAACTGGAAATAGTGTTCAGCCTCCAGAGACCGTCAGAACTCATACTACGTGGAGAAATCAAACTACTAAGACTCTGTGTTGTTAGTACAAAATTACTTTTGCCTCCACATCTGCAGTGGCCCACGTCATGGACAACCGAAGCAAGTCAGTTGTTTACGTTATTCCCTCCAGTCTTCTCTCACCTCCTCTGCGGCATGGAGATCTAAAGACGTTTTAGGCCTCTCTTGGGAGTTCTTTAAGGTCCTCAGTACCCCATGCCTGTGCCCAAACACGAAGGACCAAGGCATCAAGAAGAAGGAGAAGCAACATGAGCAATGCAAAGTTATGACAAACGAGAGGAAATTACCATCACAATATCTTTCTCCCTTGCTGGGTCAGGGCAGTACAAAAGGATTAAAAGCACTCTAAGCGAGCTGTCGACATCTTTTAAGGCAGAGACACCACATGAAAAAGCCTGTGAAGATCTTCAAGGTGTGTGTTTCCCTTCCACCTTACGCAGGCCTCATCCCCGACCTGTTGGTTGTGGCTGGCCGAGTCGGACCCCTTATAGCCACAGCCACCTGACGTCCATATCTGCTTTGATGCCACCCCTGAAAGTCTTGGCACGAATGTTGGGACTGTGATGTTAGCGATGAAGACGTTAGGAAGTACCCGAGGAGCATGACCACCTCCTCTTGATCTGAGCTGCTTTTCAACGCCCCTGAGCTTGGAACTCAGAGCTCTAGGTATGTCGCCAGGCTGTTGACTCGATTCGAGCTCATGTCTCTCAATTTTGAACCGATCCCCAGAGGCACAGACTTCGAGAGACCTTGTTGCAGTTGACTCTCAGGGGTGGCGTTCAATGTCCGGACACCTCCATGCTCGACAGCTGAACTCCGCGTCGAAACTCTTTCTCGCTCTAGAAAGCCATGCCTGATCCAGCTGCTCACTTAAGCAAGGAGCCCTGGACATCTGGAGATGACAGTCGAGGACAAGTGTTAGGCCTTAATTTCTATTAACCCTGAACAGTAGAGAGACCCCATGAGGTGAAATTGCTCAATGCGACGACTTCTACTTAAGCCGATCATTGGACTATACTATAAAGTCCCACACCACTGTCACCTCCCGATCTCCAGTGCTCCATGGCTCACGCAGCTCGGTCGGCTCAGCGTTGCTTCTTCCTCCCGTCCTCCCAGTTGCTCTTTGGTCTTAAGCAGCGGCTGTGACACCGAAAGCTCGCCCTCCACCAGCCTTCGCCAGTCAGTGCTTGATGCCCCACAGCCCTTTGGCGTCCCTTGGCCTCGTCGTCCGCTCCCTTACCAGGCCTTCGGCGACGCGTGCACAGGTGAGGAGAAGAAGCAGACAAACTAACAGACAGGTTGAGAGAGATACTGCCTGCCGACACTCTCACACCCAGTCAACATCTCTCTCTCTCTCTCTCTCTTTCTCCCCCTCACCCTGTCCAGTCCGCTCTGGGACGCAGATCCAGTCACAAGGCTGCCATGGATCTTCCGAAGAAGTCCTCCTCCAGAACATCTCCGGTGGGAATAACCAAGAAGCCGTTCTTGATCGGAGTGGCTGGGGGCACAGCCAGTGGGAAGGTGAGGGGTGCCCGTGAAACTGTATTTGCTTATGGTGATCCTCACTGACAAGCTCAACTTCTTTCCTCCCGCCCACTTTCAGTCCACGGTTTGTGAGCGCATCATTGAGGCAGTGGGACAACAGCATAACGAAACTGAGCAGCGCCAGATCATCGCCTTGTCTCAGGACTCCTTTTACCGTGAGCTTGGGGAGGAGGAACTGAAACGCGCCAAGAATGGAACTTTTAACTTCGATCATCCCGGTAATATGCATTGAATGACCCCTGCATGGATACCGAACACCATGGAACAGAGAAACAAGTACCAGTGTGAATGCCAACTACATTGCAGATGCCTTTGACCATGACCTGATGCTCTCCTGCCTCAGTAACATCCATAATGGCAAGGCCACAAAGATCCCAAAGTATGACTTCAAGACAAACGCTCGCGAGGAGGAAAGTCAAATTGTCCCGCCGGCCGATGTGATCCTCCTTGAAGGGATCCTAATCTTCTACCATCCCGATGTCAGGGAGCTCTTCGATATGAAGCTGTTTGTTGACACAGATGCGGACACCAGACTGGCCAGAAGAGGTGCTTGCCTAGCAATCCTCACTTGCATGCCGACTTGGTCGGCGGCAGCACGTTCAATAAGGATGAACTACAGGGAAATATTCCATTCTTTTCAGTCCTACGCGACATTGAGGATCGCGGGCGTGACCTGGAACACGTCATCAAGCAGTACACCACTCTGGTCAAGCCTGCCTTTGAGGAGTTCTGTCTTCCAGTAAGCAATTTGTGCTTTAGTCAAGCAGTAGTGTTCATATGTTGTCCACTATTCCAGACAAAGAAGTTTGCAGATGTCATCATTCCTCGTGGAGCAGACAATCAAGGTATCATAGACGCTAGAATTATTGCGTGATCCCTTCTCTATCCTGTCAGTCACTTTTTCCTGCGTCATGGACAGCAGTAGTGGTTTTGAACATATCTGTTCATGCATATTGACGCTTGCTCCATTCGCTGCAGGAGGTCCCGAAGATGCCGCAAATTAGTGATTATCACAGCTCCTCCTGGATCAGCTTCAGGTCTCTTGTACAATGTACAGCTAAGCAATGAGTTTTTGTGACGTTGACAAGGTTGGAATATTTGGGGCTTGGGGTGGAAGTTGCCATCAAGCCACCCCAGCACATTCGTTGTCAAGCAGCAGTCCGAGCTCGACTACCTACTGGTTGCGAAGTGAATCAATTGATTCAATTTCCATGATGTTACTCCTCAAATGACTCTCTGCCCTGCAGATGCTGTGGGGGAAGTGGGCCAGTTGGTGCCTCAGAGCTGAAGAGGACCATTTCGAGCAGTTTCTGCTTTCGTCAGAGTCAGTTCAGCAACTTGAGAGGTGTCATAACAAACTAGTGTCCGGGGTCGTGTGTTCTCACTGCAAAAGCGAGGACTAAAATTGGTCTGGTGGGAGCTTGAAGGGGGTCAAACTATTTAACGCATCTTTGGGACACCCTGTGTGGATGTGTAATTGTATACATAAATATATATTGTATGCGTACGTTACCACGAGGCAACGCAAATATGACCCCTCGATTGTGCACTGATCGCACGAAAAACGAAAACTTCATATTTGTCGCACTCCTGGACTGGTGTGACGATGACAGGTACAATCCTCGAGCCTGTGTTTGCTTCGTCTCGTGGTAACCGTGATGTCCATCGCCAATGAAAGAGCTCTATCGCCTCAGCCCGGACGTCTTCCCGTCGGTGCTGTTCTCAGCCAACCTGGACGGACGCTCGTTGACGAACCTGCGGCAGGTTCTGTCCCGGCTGCTTTTCGGCCCTTTAGGAGGTCAAGTTATTCCGAGCCTCGGCAATGAAGCTCGTCTACATTGGCCATGGATAACACCCAATATACATATAGGTTTCATCTAATATAAGCACTCCCGCTTTGGCTAATCTTGGATGGGATCGCTGCCCTGCTGCTCACATTAGTGGCAGTTTTGCTTATTGTAAAGGCAACAACTTATGCGTTTCTTCTTCTGTCTTTTTCATGCTGATTTGTTCAAAACGTATGACTGCCATTGTCAACTGAGCCGACTTAAGCCCTTGGCTTGTGTTAGATTGGTGGCCACAATTTTCATTTCCTTTTTAGACAACTGCTGGAGAGGGTCATAAGTCTATGCAAAAATGGGGGTTGCTCATATTAGAGTGGTTGCATATTTGAGAGGTGCAGCTCCAGGATGCAGTATTGTCGAGAGTAGCTCCAGTTGGACGAAAAACGACACATATAAGGACGAGGCTAGTTCGAAAAGGCACAGTTTCTGGAAAACTATCTGGGGCCGGCTGTGGTCTTTGGGGTCTGGCCGAAATATGATGATCACACGTAAGACCAGTACTGTGTCGATGGTGCAACCTTTTTCTCGGCTCAACTTTTGATCGCAATGATCGAGCTAAAGGAGTGGTTCACTCTTCTGTGGGACTCATGCTGACTTTGGCTCTTGGACCACTCAAGAAGTTGGAAGTTGTTTGGAAGTGGATGCTAAGTTATCTACTATAGCAGAGCTTACTACCTACAAGTTTGACTGTGTTATGAACAACTGAGTGATCCTAGAGCAAAAGTGCACACGAGCTCGGTTTCTGAGGAGAGTCTCAGCTTTCCAAAGAGCGGTGAAATACTTCTGGAGCTGAAGTTATGGCCAAAACAGAAATGCACAACCCCCCCCCCCCCCACACACACAAACACTATGTTATAAAGCTGTAAGTTGAAAGTGAGAAGTCAGACCCTAAAAACCCCAGCAAGACTTACCCAGCTACAAGTGTGCCTGAGAGCAATCTCCCAAACAAAACAGACATTTTCCAACTAGCCTAATATTGACTTTACTTTGCGTGGCTGTATTGTTGCACTTCATTTTCACCGTTTGGACGGAGATGATTTCGTCCTGTCTGAGGCCTCACCCACTTCAAGGAGAAGGTCACAACTTCAGTCAAAGCGAGGAAACAGTTTTGCGCATCACGACCACGCAATTTGTCGTTCAACGTGAAATTGTTGCTTTTCCCCCCAAACTTGTAGTAGAAAAGTACTTAGTGCTGAAATACGAGTACAGCCCGTAAGACGCAACGCTTAGAAAGCAGGAAATATAGTACGAAAGCCCAAAATATGATAGAGGAGGTACAAATCTTTCTGTCATTTCTTTTGTACTTGGGATCGAAGTCATCGACCAATTTCATTTTCGTGTTTTGCACGTGCAAATGGAACTTCATTGTTGTGTTTCGGCAAAAATATGACTATTTTCGTGCTCTTGCAAGAAGCAGAAAAGAAAAAAAAAACAGTGTTAGGAGAATAATCCGTGGGTCGAATTACGAACGATCTGACCGGAGACAACGTGCACGCTGTTTTCCTCGTTCAGACGGAGGCTTTGGCCTATCCGTTGTAGCAGCTCAGACGGACCAAATCAGAAGCGTCAAAAATGGCGAAATATAGTGCTGCAACTTGTCCAATCGATATTAGTACTTCTGCCCCTGCGTATTGTACGACTCGCATTAAACTCTGCTGTCTTTTAGCCTTGACATCCCAAGGCCGCCAGCCCCAGAGACCTGAGGGCGCTCGAGGCGTTAATACTTAATATACTCTCGGGCTTTGTCCGGAACTATAGCGACAGCCGACAGAACAGATCCCGAACGTCTCCTTGTGCATGAATCAAAGTTAAAGCAACAATTTTGCGTCATTACACGCACACGTCCATGTCACACCAGCCGGGCAGCCAGCAGGGAGCGTCACTCCCCTGCTGCTTGCTGATGGCACTGACTTCAAGAGGCAGGTGGTGCTGACGTCACCATGCTGTACCTACCACTCTGTCTTTTGTTACAGTGGCGATAGAATTGGTAGCCCAGCATATATCGGATATTATCTCCTCACCCTTGGGCAGCAGGAACTCCAGCAAGGGTGGATCACCCTTCAACCGGTCCAGGTCCAACTCGGACTCCTTTATTCGATGAAGAACTCAACAGACGGACACTGAACGAATGATTCATAGGGGAGGGATAGATTTGTTTTCCTACAGCACCTTAACCAAGTTGAAAAAGAACCAGCCCGTCGAAATCATGTCATGCTGGGCACCAGCAGCTGGCAAACAAACCGAATCAAGGCAACCTTACCAAGAGAAAACTTTTTTACCAGATATTTCTACCCTTCAGCCAAGCTCTTCACGCCAGATCTTTGCTTTTCTTGCTGGGCCTGGGCTTCAAAGGATGATTGCCACCAACACTGCGTAAAAGAGATACCACATCACAGGCAAATGTACGATACAGGACCGACCGGCACAAAGTTTTCATTGTAAACACCACCATGCCTCTAACCCTTCTCCCTCAATATTGGCTAAACTGCTATCGTTTCTGTTCTGATTGCACTTGTCCTGTCGTCCTGGCTCTTCTTCGAGTGCGTCCCGGCCGACGAAGAAGCGAACATCTGGCGTCCAATTTCAAGTTGCCTCGCCATAAAGAAGCGCTTTACTCTGGGTACTTCGTCACAGTGCCAGAGGCAGTTTGACCCGTCCGGGGGTCCTTCGCTACCGAGGACCAGTCATTTTCTCCGCATTATGCGACAAAGAGTTCAATAATAAATCCCTACCTTATGGTAAGGCAATGTATAAAATCTGGCTGGCTTTGTATACGTCTTCCACCTTTATACGCTGGAAAGCATGTGGTTCAGCCGACGATTTCTACCTTTTGGAGATTACAGAGTCATCTGCCACTACAATCCTCCAATTTCGTATGAGGACAGCCCTTGGCGATCACTGCTGTGTAAACGTATCATTGTACATACAATCTTGACTGAAATAAACAGTTCATCAGATCTGGGTGAGAGCACTTGAAACGTCACACACTGTGCTTGGCTAGCAGGCGTATGTACATACCTCTTTCTCGTTTGCTCTACACAATGACTGTCTCTGTATTGTTGCGTCACCTATAGCTTTTTCTTTCTTTCAGTGGCCATCGATATCATTGTGCAACATATCACGGAGCTGTTATCCGTCTCGAATGGCACCTCTCCCAGGACAAAGCACCGGTCAATGAACCTGCCTGAAATGCCCAGGAGGAACAGGCACAAATCCGAGTACCAATTGAGGCCCCACTGAGGCCTCAGACAGGGAGCAAGCGGACTGTCTGGCTGGACAGGACCCAAAGAAGTCTTGAACCAAGCACCTGCAAGTTGATTGGGCAACTTGTTCGTACAAAGTTTTAAGTGTGCACTTTTAGCCTTCTATGCCAAGGCTGTGAAGAATTTTCCCACTAGTCACTCCTACGTACACGACACATTGTAGCCTAAGTTTCGACACAAAACCTTCACTGCTTCACTCAGTTTATAAATTGTAAGAATATAAACCTGCCGCTGCTGCAGGGCTTGGATCACCTAACAATCACCCTTTATTGAGTGCCACCAACTGCTGCTACTCCTGCTGCTGCACCCTGAGCTGCATCAAGAAATCCGACTTGGCCAGCAGGACCTTCTGTCTTCGCTCGTCGCCCGTGATCCTTCTTGAAGTCCACCTCCTCTTCTCCACTTGCTTCTTTGGTGCTGGCTTGCGATCAGGGTCTTGGCGGATGGCAGTGTGAGCCTTTGTATACAGATCCTCAAGCTGCGAACAGAATATGTATCACGTTAGTCACAGTTGGCACAGTCATCACCTCAGTGCCCGGCCGCAGGAACATAGCATGCCGAAATGTCGAAACGAAAAATTGACCCCGGGACTCCATGACAACAGATTTAAACCATTGTTCAATGAACAATCCTCAACACAGCTGCGGTTAGGACAAATGACTTCACACATCATTGCAACTTCTAGGATCATTGGCTTTGTTTCTGAATTTGAGTCAGCCATTCAAAATCACAACTTAAGAAGATGAAACTTATTCTTATTTACGACCAGAATGGAATAGTCCTGGCTCAAACAACATTTGGGTACATAAACGCACTGTCAATATATCGGCGATTGGAACCATCAGTCTGTACATGCACTCCCCTTGAACTGCTTCGTGAGGAACGCTGTGCCAAACAACAGGATACACGGCCTGGTAGTAACTCCATGACCATGTGTTTTAAGAAAGGCTTTTTAGGTGATCTTCCCATTTTCGCAGTTAGCAAGAGCATTGAAAAGCCCTTACCTGGTTGCTTTTAGGGACAGGCATGCTAAAACGCAGCAACACATTAATATATTAGGTAGGTATAGGTATATACTAGGTCTTTGTTCAGATCTCTGATGGCGTCCTACATTGTGCAAGATTTCATTTCAATGCATCTTAGTCAAGTGAAGTAAAGAAATCATCAGTTTTTGGGTCTCTCCTGGCTCTGCTCAACGGACTACTGCAGATGTGATTCTTGCACAAATCTACGCTTCACTCAGTCGCTTCCAAAATTTTCGGTTTTCCCTCTTTCCTAGCCTAACGTATAACATTACGTACGTACTTCTTACAATGCTGTAAATCTTACCATGTCCGCGGTGATGCCCAGCTTGATGTACTGTGAAAACTGCTTCTGGTAAGCCTCATTGTCGTCGTCGTGCAACTGTTGCATGTAGTTGGCCACATGCTGGCCGAAGATGTGTGAACGATGCACCTCTGCACTAAACTCCTTCTCCTCGTTGTCATAGCCAGGAAAGCGCTTCTCAGAGTGAGGGATCTCAATACCACCATCAGCAGCACCCTAGAAACATGGACAAATCTAGGTCTGACTGTGCGTAAAGAGAGAAGGAAAGAGAACCGAACACAACCCAACTGACCAAGACTAAGCCTAACGGACATACTTCAAGCCTAAACTTAAGACACCTACCTGGGCAGTAGCAGCACCCTAAGGCATACCATACAATAACATGGCTCTCTCACCTTCATGGCTGCAAAGATTCGTGCTCCTGTGGAGGTACGAGCAAGTCCAACATCGAGGCACGCACGGAAAGCACCAGGTCCACCATCAGCATCGTCCACCATGAAATGCTCACCATCCACTTTAGACTGTCCCTGATACACACCATCCAAATTGAACTTCTTGAGGACACGGCGGGCCAACAGCAGGCCTGTGCAGTAAGCAGCGGCGTAGTTGGTCAAGCCCACCTGAACGAAGACGATGCTAACAATGTTGCTCAACGTCAAGTTACATTTGCCCAACCACGTGGAAAAATGGTCATTACCTTGATGCCATAGCTAGGCAACTCGTGGCTGTACGCCGACTCGACGATCTTGTCACCCTCGAGTCTGGCATATGCGATCTGGCAGCAGATGTCTCGGTTGCTGGCCCTCACGATCATGCGGTACTTGGGGGTGCTGTACTTGTTCTTGTCCTGGACGACTAACCTCCTGCGTGCGAAGTAGTCTGTTTTGCCCTCCCGACGACGGCGAAACTTTACCTGGAAGCGCTTGAAGTACGCTTTGTTCTTCACCAGTTTGACGAAAGCCTACAAGACGAAGAGGTTCAGTTCCGGCATCGAGTGCAAGGCGCGTAGGCCCACCCGAGAAGGTGGGCGAAGACAGGACAAGTGCAAAGGACAAAGACGACTTGATGACGAGTGCGACCGCCTCCCTGACTCCAAGAACGTCGTTCTTACCATGGCTTCGTCCTTAAATCTTAGCAGCCCCGGTGCCCGTGACCTCTCACCGGAATGGCATGGCCGGAAAAGGATGAGTTCAGCTTGTGGAAGCTGGTAAGGAGTCAAACTTTTTGTCGCTCAACCTCTCCTCGTGCGTCCAGAACATAGAGGGCTGCGGCCCCGGCTTCGTCACCAGCGCTGAGTGCTACTGCTGCTGTGCGTGCCGCAACAGCTGACAAAGCAAACCATTTCGGGCGATCCGAAACGATGGCAAAACCGATAAGATCTCGGTGGTGATCCGCTCTTCCATGTCCACGTCGTCTCCGATAACATGTCCTCAAAGGTGTTGGAAGGCCTCCGGCTTCACTTCGGCCATTCAGGGTTTCGCTCGCAGCAACAAGAGGAGGCCATCCGTGCAGTGCTTTCCGGTAACCATGATGTCTTCGTTTCCATGCCTACCGGATCGGGCAAGTCGTTGGTGTACCAGTTGCCCGGAGTGTTGTCTTCCTCCGGGGTGACCATCGTCGTGTCCCCCCTGATCGCGCTGATCAAGGACCAGATAGAATCTCTCCAACGCCGCAAGATAATCGCCGAATCCATCAACTCTAGGATGGGCGAGAAGGATCGGAAAAGGGTGTTGGCGGACCTCGCTTGCAAAAAGCCAGACACACGCTTCCTGTACGTGACGCCCGAGCAGTGCGCCACCGGCACCTTTCAGGGGCTCCTGGAGAAGCTGGTCAAACACCGCAAACTAGCCTACTTCGTGATCGACGAGGCTCACTGCGTGTCCCAGTGGGGACATGACTTTAGGCCGGACTACCTCAAGCTCGGTAAGTTCGTATATGGGCATGACCTTCAGCGTATACATTATTAGTACAGTCGGCCCCACCTGTAAGAGCATCGGGTGTAGAAGCAAAACGTTCATAACAGCAGAGTTGTTGATCCCCAAACCGAAACTTGAAGTCTGAACAAGTAGCCGGGATTAGAGGCTGAGTTGCTGCATAAATCTTTCAATCATCGGAGTTGAGCCCCAAACCTTCACAGCCGATATAAGAGTAGAATGTCGAGGTCTCAAAGCTGCAATGTATCATGTACTAAATACGACGTCTTCCAGGAAAACTTCGTTCGAAGACCGGGGATTGCCGATGGGTCGCACTGACCGCCACTGCCTCCTCGGTCGTGGTCAATGACATTCTCAAGCAGCTGCGACTACGCGATGTTGCCAATGTCAAAGTCCCGTGTTTCCGCTCAAACCTCTTCTACGACGTGCAGTTTCGGGACATCCTCCGTGACGAATTCGAGGACCTGAAGAATTACGTTGTCGCCTGCCTCGGCACCGGCTGGGAGGAGAATCGTAATGCCAGCAGCGGGTGTGGGATTATCTACTGCCGGACGCGCGACGGCACAGAGGAGCTTGCCCACCAGCTTCGGCGGAGGGACATCCCTTGCCGGGCCTACCATGCGGGCCTCAAGGACGCCGAGAGAAGCAAAGTACAAGAGGACTGGATGGATGGTAAAATGCCAGTGATCACAGCCACCGTGTCCTTTGGAATGGGTGTGGACAAAGCCTCAGTTCGATTTGTGGTGCACTGGTGCGCTCCTCAAAGCGTCGCTGGATACTACCAAGAGTCCGGTCGAGCTGGCCGCGATGGAAAGCAGTCGTTCTGCAGGGTGTACTACTCAAGGCAGGAGCGAGAGACCATGTTCTTCCTACTCAGACAGGAGATCGGCAGAGCCAAGACCGAGCGCAAGAAAGAGCAGGCCAAAGCAGGGCTTAAAAGCTTCCAGGTACGCGTACGGTTCTGATGACCTACGTCCTACTCGGTACTGATGACCACTTTCTTCCAGACCATGGTTCGCTACTGCGAGGGCTCACGCTGTCGGCACGCGGTGTTCAGCGCACACTTTGGCGACGATCCGCCCAAGTGCGGAAAACGTTGTGATGCCTGCAAAGAACCCAAGAAGAGTGAAAAGAAAGCGGGAGAGTTCTCCAACGCCATCATACGCGGAGGAGAGTACAGGAGCACGCCCATGGTCGTGACCAACGGGTACGATGATAGCCTGTACGAAGGTGGCAGAAAAGGATCCAACAGGGGATTCAGTAATCACGGTCAGTATCTTCGTATAACTTGAAGGTGTCGCAGCACACGTGAGAACGTTTTTGGTGTTGAGCAAAAGATGATGTCTTGCAGAGGAGGCGAGTGACGACGACAATTATTCCCGTGACGACGAGGAGAAGAGAGCCAAGAAGGAGCGCGAAGCTTTCATTCGCAAAGAGTTCGACGCCAGGAAAACCAAGCTTAGCAAGAAAGAACAGCAAAAGCGTGATAAAGAGAAGAAACGGGATGAAGAAGAGGCCACCAGGCTGGCCAAGGTCAAGGCGGCCGAGTTCACGAGCAAAAAGATTGCCGGCCTGGAGGTGAGGGCCAGAGAGAGCTATCTCAGCTTGCTGGAAACCAACTTGCGAGCCAATCACGATCAGTTTGCCAAGGTGGCCGCTGATGGTGAAAAGTTAAATTTGTCCGCGCTTGATATCCAGAAGATTGCAGTAGACGAGGAGTATAAGATCTTCTCGGCCAACAAGGTGATCACTACGTACAGGCGTGGCATGGCCTTCCTCATGGCCGCTGTCAAGAAGGAGACTGATGCGTGGACGCTTCATCCAGCTATCGCGGGGTACGATCCGGAAAAGAACCATGATGAATCATTGCCAGCGGGTGATCCAGATCACGAAGATCACGAAAATGATGAGAGCAGGACTCCTTCAAAATCTTCAGAGTCCTCTGACAGGGAAGGAGGCGGCGACGTCTTTCAAACTGGCCTTTATATCAGTAGGAAGGAGGCTGAACAGAAGCAGGTATGTATGACCATGATCCTGGTGACAAAAGCCATTACACACTTTTACTCCATTTTCCTGTCAGGAATCAGTGTCGCCATCGCCGTCGCCATCGCCTAAGCGTCAAGGGTTTCGACTCAAGCGCGATCCGCTGGTGCAGACCAACATCAAATCATTCATGGACAAGACCACAAAAAGCAAGCGCCGCAGCTCCGGAGGCAACGTCAAGAGCAAGTGGAAGGAGCTGGGCTTGAGCGACGCCAGCGATGTGGAGTTGTCGCCCTCGGCATCTCCTTCCAAAGATCCTACGAAGACGTCGTCTTTTAACTTCTACTGTGATACTCTGACCCCATCGTGAGTTAACACGTCAATAATTTTGAATTGCTCATGAGTTGTGGTGTTATCTTCTCTTTTTTTAGGGGTCGCCACCGTCTCAGCCCTTCTGCCTCTTCCTCATCATCTTCACCGGATCTAGAGCTGCTGGAGAATCGCTTGAAACAGGAAGATGAGCAGAAGGAAATGCGAATTACCCCAAAGCACCCATCGCATTCTCCTCCAGAGAGAGACTTCGCGCCTGAATCTCCTGATTTACCTGCATTCCTTGAAGATGAGGAGGACGAGATAGTGCAGGAGGCGAGGGAGTTCAGGGAGACCCTGGAGAGGGAGATGCCATTGCCTCATCTCGTGTCCTCTTCTCCTAAAGACTTTTCACCCAAGGTCACGTCATCCAGATTGGAAGACACAATCCGCAAGGTCCAGCAGCAAATGGCTGAAGGTACTGATTCTATGCTGTTTGAGCTCAGGCAGAGGGAGGAGAAGGAGCGCAAGGTGCGGAAAGAGGAGGAGAGGAAGAAGAAGCATCGTAAGGTGAGTGAATGAAAGAGTGAGACGTGAATATCCCTCCTGAAACCCGTGGTTTGGTCTATTTACAGTCATCTGGACGTGATGTTGATGCGCCACCAGAGAAAAAGGCTAAGATCAAGGTGGCGGTGGAAGTCATTGGTCGCTCGAAGCGTCCGCATGGATCCAAAGATCTGGCTAAAGCTCCCAAGAAAAAGGCTGCAACTCACTCGGAGCGACACCGCCATCACCACGAAAAAGCCAAAGATCAACAACAGCTTGACAAGAAGGCCAAGATGGAGATAGCTGATCACGTCGTCAAGGTCCTGGTCCCGCATTTCAAGGACGGAATGATCGCTTCCAAGGAAGTGTTTAAGTCCGTGGCCAGGGAGTTGACGCACGTGCTGCTTCAGCGTAAGGACAGCCTGCAGAAGGGCTTCTATTCAAAATACGTGAGTGTATTCTTCAAATCCAGTGGCATCATACTCAATGAAGAAGATGCCAAAAAGAAGATAGCAGACTTTGAGGCCTCTGACGTGTCAAAGGCGCTGTGACTAGCGTAGAATGAGAAGTCTAGCAAAGAAGAGATAAATATAAACTTTCAAAAAAATAACAGCAAATTGTGCAGCATATAAAAAACAAACTTACAGGAAAGTGCCATGTCATTTAATATTCTCTGCAAACTGATCACTATTTTTGCAAAGTATACTGCTAGTTGGCTAAATCACCAGCCCAAAATCCCCAAATAGTGCACAAGAAATGCCACTTCCAATCGGGGTGCCTCTAACTCTCCTCACACACTCCGGGTGGGAAAATCCCAAAATCGTACATAAGAAATACCACTTCTACAGTAAAATTGGATGATTCGGAGTAAATCTGTTGTTCTCCTGTACAAGCTGTTTGCCTGGACTCTGCACAGAGAGGTCACCTCATAGTCACCCACAGAGCAATCCAGAGTTCACAGGGGACCCACTTGGTGAAGAGGCCGGATCCCGTGCTCGATCTTTTGTCCTCACGATCACTTAGTGTTCATGACGTAGTACTTGCAGGATAATGCGACGCATCTTCTGAGGGGTGATCGATCAGCTGTCACCCATCCTTACATCCATTATTCACAGCCAATCATCTTTTTCATGCAAGTAGCAACCACTATTCTCCGAAGATATATCAGAAAGCTTCTCAAAGGGGTGAAGCATGTCAACATAATGCTTTTCTGTGCGATCTGGGAGGTCCTCAAAGTTGAGGATTTTCCCACCTGCTTTTGTGGAAGGAGTATAATTTATCCCCTTGACCGCTTGGAGCGCTGCCGTCCATCTCGGCAGAACTGGCCTGCCTAAAAAATCAGCTGCGCCAGCCCAAGTACTCAGTATCAAAGAGAATACAAGAGGAAGAGGTGCTCGCCTGGATCGTCGTAGTCAGCTGACACGCAAGACCAATGTCGCAGTGAGGTCGAGTATTTCTTCAGAAGTTATCAAGTACATCTTCATGAGTTGCAATTAAGAGATAAGGAAAAGTGCACTCACATTATCAACAACAGCACTGGGTGAGGCGGTTGAGAGAGAGAGAGAGAGAGAGAATACCTACTCCTTAAGGTCGAAAGCTCACATCCGCCTGTGAAGCAAGGGCTAGTGGAGTAACAGTAACTGGTCTGATGACTGAATATTTTCTGTTTTTGAGTCCCAGCACTGTGATCTGAGTCCGATGTGTACTTGTGAGAATGACAGTGGCACTTCTCCTAAGGAATGTACTTCACTGCTTTAATGGATAGACAAGCTTCAACAGAAGCTCTGTTTGTTGAATATCCTTTAAAAACTATGATAGGGAATGCGCACTCACAAGTTCTCCGAAATAGCCCAATAATGCTTCAACCTCTTGGCACTGAAGCAAGTCAATGTTAGTCAACAAGTGGTAGTAACTTCAACATTGTTCTTCTTGTTCAAGCCGTACGACAACTGTCGACCTTTACCTATGTGTGAAAGTAGTCCTGAGTGGCAGCTGCGCGCAAGCAGTCATTCTTGCACGGCCTGACTTGCTCGGACACTATGCTCTTTGCCCCATGTGTGATGAGTGGCTGCACCGCCCGTCTGCTTTGTGGCAGACAGGCAGGAGTATTTAGTGCTCGCTAGTCTGACTGCAAGCTGAAGTTAGAGCTTTGTTGCCTGGAGGAGGTCAAGTTGACGGACTTCTTGAGGGCAACACCATGGCCGCCGAGTCTGTCAGCGGCGGTGGGAACGGTGCCGGCACCGGAGGGTTCTCCGATTCGTACGACTACCTCTTCAAGTTCTTGGTGATTGGCTCCGCGGGGACGGGGAAGTCATGCCTCCTGCACCAGTTCATCGAGGGCAGGTTCAAAGAGGACTCCAGTCACACAATCGGCGTAGAGTTCGGCTCCAAGATCGTACCGGTGGGCGGACAGGCGGTTAAATTGCAGGTGAGCTCCCTCCATGACCGCAGCTCGGCCAGGTCCACTAACTCCGGCGTTTCTTTAGATTTGGGACACTGCCGGACAGGAACGGTTTCGGTCGGTCACCAGGAGCTATTACCGGGGTGCCGCAGGTGGGTTTTCGGACCGAAACGTGTCGGTTGCCTGTCCATATCTGTCATCTTGGTTCCAGGAGCCCTCTTGGTGTACGATGTGACCTCGCGCGAGTCTTTCAACTCTCTAAGTAATTGGCTGGCTGACGCTCGCACGCTGGCATCGCCGTCCATTGTCATTCTGCTGGTGGGGAACAAGAAAGACTTGGAGGAGGAGAGAGAAGTCACGTTCCTGGAGGCCAGCAGGTAGCTTTTCATCACGGTCGGCTTCGACCTGTCACAACTGCGACCCGGTCAATGGCGACGACGCACAGATTGTGTTCTACTGAAATCCAAGTGCACCATACCTTTGAACTGGTCCGAGTGAGTGACACCTGAACGAGCGCGGTCTGATGAAGCGACGTGACTCAGTAGTACTGGCTGCACTTCCGTTCAAGCGGACTGGCCAAGAGTCACTGTCGAACACCTCTCAATCTTCTCTCTACACGGAGAAGAGGGTACTTTTTTAAGTAGTCATTTATCTAAATAACGTGGTTGGATGGCACTTTAGCCGCTCAATCGGACCTAGTTCGCTCAGACCTCTCTGATTGCCATGGTCCGGTCACCTTCGATGACTGCATCTGCACTGTCAACTCACCCCTCACGCCACTTAGCGAGCAGATTGATGTGGCCGGTGACCGCTTCGTACAATCCAAGTCCTACTGTCACGAACACGGCGTAGTTGCGTTGGCATTGGTCTGGCCTTCGGTGTCACTGGCGCCACGTGCGTACAAGACAGTTTCTCTTTCAGATTCGCCCAGGAGAACGAGCTGATCTTCTTGGAAACGAGCGCCAGGACCGGTGACAGCGTGGGCGAGGCGTTCCTCAAGTGCTCCAAGACCATTCTCGCCAAGATTGAAACCGGGGAGTTGGACCCCGAGAGGATAGGCTCAGGTAACATTTGACATAGCCCTTTTTGACCTAGGTAACGGAGTTCATCTTCCTGCAGGCATTCAATATGGGGAATCTCTCCTACGAAGAAACAACCAAACGAACACAAGGAAAACTCCAGATTGCAATAACCTCCCGTGCAAGTTCTAGCTCCATCCGCGAGTCATCCGATTACATTCCTGTTGGGAGGACTATTTTGTGATTGTTTACAGTATATTCGTCATACCTTTATGTATGCACTTGCACACATGCCTAATGGATTCACCTTTACATATGTACAGCAGTAATTGTTGCTGCACTGCACATATTACGTACACTGTTCATAGAGCATATAAAAAATATATATCTATGTTTAACTCTACGTGCTGACGACGCTTCTGCTGCTAATCTGTATAGCTACTTTGTCAAGAATGCATACAAGGTCCTAGTGGGTGTTAACGTCGCAGCTGATGTAAGCCTACGTAGTGCTGTAATCGACCAGTATCAGCCAGGTTAGTAGCTGCGCAGGTAAGCAGAGGGGGAAGAAGCTCGCGCCCTTGCGCTCTTAGTTCTTATCCTTGGAACTCACGCTTATGACGATGGTGTACGAGTGCGGTAAACAGTCGTTCAGTGACCGTTGGCGTTGAGTAAGTGCACGAGGATGGACCTCGACGACGACTACTTCGAGCAGCCCAACGTCTTCGTCAGACTGGCAGTCGTCACCGGCGTCTTCTACTTGATGCCGTGTGTGGCATTCTTCCCGCAGTGGTTGCCGCCTCCGCAGATCGCAGGTAAACAAAAGTTCAGACTTAAGCTGTGGTGGCCGCTAGTAATGAGGACTTTGTATTAGGGTTCTTGGGCAACTTCCTGCTCTACCTCTCCAACCATTACTCTATACATCTCCGCAACAGCTTTATCATCGTTCTCCTGATCCACCTGTTCGAGGCTGTCACCGCCGTCCTCATTGCCTCTTACATAGGGTTGACGCTTTCCGCCATAGCCAAGTGGTTCAAGGCGGTGTTCTTGTACGGGATATTCTCGCTCAAGTTCTTACTAAGAAGACTGTACCAGGTGGAACTTGCAAGACAGTCTGGAAAAGGAGCTAAGCTGGGAGTTCCGCGTGAATTGAAGCAGGAATGAGATCAGTTGTGGATTATGACTTAAATTTGCATTAAATACGATTCGTGGATTATTAGCAGCATATTATTTCCAATCACAACATCTCCGCGACATTTCTAGCTAAATCATCGTCCATCTCAGTCCTTAACATGTCAAACATTTCATTGGCAAGACGCTGAAACTTGGTGCTCGTGGACATGACTAGCTCTCCATACAAGTAGATGCCCATGGCTTGGTGCTCCTGTAAGAAGTATCGGACGTCTTCAAGTGCGTCCGCGTACTGCGATTTGACGACCACCTCGCACCAGCGATGCGCGACGTCAGCGTTGGGAAAGTTTGACAGGTCAAAGACTTGAAGTAACGTCTTGGCAGTGTTCGAGTGAAGAACTGGCTCCTCCAGCAAATACTCTAGAAGAAGCACGATCTGCTCCGGGACCAAGTCTGTTCTGAAGTCCATCGGTGTCTTCGTCTTCGTCCTCTTCCTTTTTCTTTTTAGAAAAATCTTGTTCAGTTCTATCCACTTGCTCACCTCAGCTTTCACCACGCGAAACATCGCACAGTCGGACTTCTCCTCCTTGTCGAACACATCACTCAAGTGCTTGGGGATGCCGCTATTGTTGAGCCAAACGTTACACACCTCCCTAAGTTCAGAAGACACAGATCCTTTGAACGTATCGAAGTACAACCTGAGGAAGTCTGTAGAATGGACCAGTTTTCCGTGGTAGAGGCCGTGTACGTAGTGGCGGAGCATTGCAAAGAATTGCTCAGAGGATGGACACTGGTCGTGGAGATACCTGCAATGCACAAGGACCAACACATTCATTCACGCATGTATAAGGATACGAAAATTGCCCACCTTAGCAAGAAGTATCCCTTGAGGTAGTGGACTTGCACATATGCAGTCTCCGGATTGAGTCCGTTCTTCACAAAGCGCTCCTGACTCTGTTCGTCTCTCAGCTCCTTGCCCAACATTGGACGCATTCTTTGGAGCTGCGACGACGTGTTTTGCACCTCAGCCCGGAGCGTCCTCAGTCTGATGACCGCTCTGATCCGCCCGAGGAAGTCCAGCTGCTGGTCGATCGGTTGGCCCAGAAAGGAGTGGACTTGAGGATTGTCGCGACCAACGTACCGTAGAGCCAGAGCATGGATTGGGTCTTCGCAAAACGTGGCGAAGCCCTGCGGAAACGATGATGCACTATGTATATATTGAACTCGACAACGTTCACGATGTCAGAGTCGCCATTACCTCTGACAGCCATTCTTCCGTCCAGTCTAGGGCTCCAACTAAGAGCCCGAACCACGAGTGGCTGATCTCGTGGGCGATCCTCACCATCATGGCGGCGTCGCCTCCCTTTAGCGCCAGGCTCTGAGAGAGAAAGACGAGACAAGGACTGGCCAGGCCCAGCCCTGCGAAGCACCTGGGAACGATGATCAAGTCGAGGCGTGGGAAGGGATGTGGTCCCAGGTAAGCGTATGCGGCCTCTAGACATGCTCTCAAGTACGTCCGCCACGCTGGCAGCACCAAATTAATCATGACACTTGGTCCGACGAGTCGACACGGAATAAGAGGACCATCGTCACCACGAAGTACGTGGCAAGGATACGGATCGTGGGAACACTTCACCCTCACTTCTGCGTCAGTCTTTCTCATTTCTGCCCTCTGCTTCTTCTCGCTGTCGACCAGCGTCTCCACCTGCCACTCCCCGATGGCTAGTGCAAAGGTGGACATGGGCAGCACCATCGTGGTAAAGAAGTATGTGCGATCTTCGGTGAGAGGACGACCAGCCTCGTCTCCCGTGCAGAAGACTTTGTACGGAGTTGGAGCTTGAACCGTTGCTTGCCAGGTGGCCATGGCTTCCGGTGGCTCCTGACAAGGAAACAACGACCGGTTGTTGACGGACGCCCCAGCCGTGAACGCGCACATTTTTCCGGCCTGGTCTTTTCGGAAGAGAACAGACTTGGCCTCGGGCAAAGTGCGATACGCGATGTACACCGCGGATATGTCCCCCTCGGTGGACACAGGGAATTCTGCTTCAATCTCCACACTCCAAGGCTTCACGGTAAAGGGAACGTCTCGTCGAGGCAAAGAGAACCACTTGTCCATGGTCTCGGCACTCGTGCGCGTACGAGAGGAGCATGGCGGCTTCTCCACGTTACCTGCCACTTGCTGCACTATCTTGACTTGTACGTGGCGACAGTCGAGGACGCACTTGTCACAGTCCCGGAGTGCAATGTTCTCCAGAAGGATCACGACCTCGCCGTCAAAGCACTCACGCTGTAGATCAACCTTCAAGTTGATCAGGTAGTGTCTGGCCCTTAGTTCGCTGGCGTTTGCCAGGAGTGGAAGGTCGTTGTCATGGTCCACCTCCTCCAGCTTGACATCGGCACTCATGTTTTGGAACTTGGTGTTTGTTCTTACGTCTTTGCGATCATTGTTTTCGATCAACTTCTACGAGTTGCGGGCACAACTCCCGAGAAGGGCCGATCGAGGTCAGGCAGTGGTGCCGGGGTCGATCGCAGCGCCCCAAGCGGTCAGAGGGATAACGCGGAGATACCCGAGCTAGACAGGACGGAAAAGTCGCAACTTCAAGGACCCGCGACAGGGACAGGAGGCGTTCTTTGCCAAATGTCGCCCGATAGCCCCAGGTTGATCGCGGAGAAGGCCGCCATGGCTGAGCGGCGAGCTTTTCTGTTGCCAAATGTCCCATCCAACCTCAAGGAGGAAGAAGACAGGAGCACAGGCAAAATGACGGATGAGGCGAGGAAGTTCCTGGTCCAGCCGGATGTCGTTCAAGACGTCGAAAATTGTGTTCAGGTGCAGCAAGAAGGAATGATGAAGAAATAATGACTTTTTGGATCCGCCTCTGCCTCCAAAGTATTTTAGACACAGTCCATAAGGATGTTGGGTTAACATCACAAATTTGATGTGGACCTGCTTAGTTACTTTCTAGATGCTAAACTGAAGCACTGCAGTGAAATGCAACTAAAAATAAAGTGTTTACAGCTTTGTCACAGAGCTGTCAAAATCTGAGCACCTTGTTACGTACTGAACGTAAGAAGTAAATCCTTATTGCCATGGACGGGGGTCATTTTTTTTCTTTTTTGGAAATTGTTTGACGACATCTTCACCACTTGGCGTTAGGTAACAAACCTAAGATGTCCTCAGTCAAATTCGAAAATTTTCAATTTTTGACCTATGCTAATGCGTATGTTACTATGTTCCTCAGTCTCAGCTATTGCAGAGGAGTCTACCGGAGGTGAACTCTGAAGTCCTGTAGTCAAGACCTGAGGGGCTTTCTACAGCCCAAGTTCATTGGTATCATCTCCGTACATATTTCTTCTTGCTTGCAGAACTTAGACGTCGATCCTCACTGGGAAATGTGCTCTCAGCCTTGATGGCCCAGCCGACGTCCGACAACGTGTCCACCGCAATCAAGGACACGGAGTCGTCGGAGAAGCCCGTTTCCTCCGTTGGCCAAGGGACCAAGAGAGAGACAAGTGCAAAGACGGTGTCAGAAGTAATAACTGCCGAAAACAGAGACCGACGAGGAGGCGAGCAAGTGGCTGCCATTCTGGCCGAAGGAGAGGAACAGACACTGGTCGACAACTCTGGCGACCTCCAGGTCCACGCATAACCGACAACTTTCCGAGTGCCTACGATTGTCTTTTGATGCTGTCGAGAAAATATGAACAGAAGCTGCTCTTACACGAGCTGGAATCCTCAGTAGACAAAGATCTGCTGGCACCTGAGAGTGAGGAGGAGATGTGGTTGGAGTTGAAAGGGGAAGTCGTTCTTCAACCCCAAGAAGAACAGAGGACGCCCACTTCCAGTCCCCGGACGGTGGCTCAAGTTGAGGAGGAGGTGGATGACGTTTGCCTCCCCCCAAGCCCTGTTGCGGACAAAGAGATGTGGAGCTCTGAGGAACAAGTTGAAGACGCTCTGGCTGAAAGTGATTCCCGGAAGGACAGTGCTCACTCTGCTCAAGCACATTCAGACTAACCGTCATCAGAAGGTTGCCGTGAGCAGTCCCAAGACTAGTCGGCAGGAACATGAGCTGCCCCAGGGTGAGAAGACTCCCAGCAGCTCGCAAGGGTCTTTCCAGAAGAACTTGATGAAGATGATGGCCTTGGAGCTGGAGCCTCGTCAACTCAGCACTGGAAGCCTTGGACACGGACTTTGGTCGCTTGGACAGAGTTCTCGCAAATGATGCAGGAGTACTTCACGAGTGTGGACGCTCTTCACAAGGACCCCTTCTCTACCGACTCATCTGGCTGGAGGACAGCTTTGCTTCTTCCAAAACTTTTCCGAGCGTCAAGTGCAAGCTCGAAGAGTTCACTTCAGTCACAAGTCCAGGAAGAAATAACAATAGGTGTGTTCGTGTGCCAATACGGTGTGACCTTGCAGCAGTACCTCCTACTTTTCTCTGTGGGTCAGAGCACAGGACACGAGGAAAGAAGGAATAATAGGTCAAATGACACAGGATTAGGGTAGAATGTAAGGTATATTCTGGGGAAATATGTAGCAGATGAGGATACTCGCACACACACAGTATAACAACTAAACCTGGTTGATCCAACTTTATCTCTCCATTTGGAAGAGAAGTAGGAGGGCGAGGTGAAGAAGGCAAAGGAGTCCTCCTCAACAGGGTCCACACGAGGATGTTGAGCTGGGGTCCCAGCCTTAATTATTACACCTTCTGTACTCCAAGTACAGTCAACTGAGCAGAGGACAAGAGCAGTCATCACCCTCCCTCGCATCTCATCCTCCGTACATGCACACAGTACTCGCGCACAATGCACACACAGATAGCGATCGAGTCGTGCATGAGTCTCAAATCATTCGCACAATAGGTAAGATAGTTCTGTGATAAGATAGCATTATTATAATCTGTAGTTAGCACAATTAGTGGAAAAGACACATTGGTTGTGTCGCTAGCACCATCTTTGTCAGTTGTTTCAACTGATCCATCATTGGCCGTTGGCTGGAGAAGCCCCTGCCTTCTTTGTGGACGACCGGTCAGATTTCTCCGGCGGAGCCAGGTTTGCCTGCATGTGCCTGCTGAACAGGTACTTGTATGTCTCCGTGCGGATGTATTCAACTACGTGCGACACACCCAGCACTAGCTGGTCCTCAATGGGGGGCACCCATGGGTTGTTGTCCAGCTTGAGGACGGCACGCGAGCTGAGAAAGTCGAGGTCACCGAGCTGAGGTGGCAGCACGGTGAGCCGGTTGCCTTGGAGGTGCAACTCGCGCAGGTTGTGCAGGCGTCCGATGTCCTGAGGCAACTCCACCAGCTCGTTGTCGCGCACGGCCAGGATGCACAGGTTTGTCAGCTGCCCAATCTCGGGCGACAGATACTCGAAGTCATTGTCACTGTGGAAAGACGTTGACAGCTTTCTGAACAAACTTTTGAGGCGTGCTCTGTCGTACCTGAGATACAAGGCCCTGAGCGAGTGCATGATCCAGAAGTTTGCGGGCAGTTCGTTCTCATTCAGGTTGTTGTACGAGAGGTCCAATACCTCCAGCAGAGGAAAAGCACCGAATCCTCTGGGCAGCTTTGTCAGCCTGTTCATGGCCAGGTTTAGAATTCTGGAATTTGTCAGTGACGATCGTGATACACAGGAGTGCCTTGCTCAACACGCAACACGTACCTCAGCTTGGGCATGCTCGAGAGTGATACTGGCAGCTCCGCGAGGTGGTTGTTAAAGAGGTTGAGTATTTCCATGTTGTCCAGGTCGGCAATGGCCGCAGGGATCTCCGTTATCTTGTTATGAGCCAGGGTGAGCCTGGTAACGTTGTTCATGTGCCACAATCTGGGCATATCCTCCAAGTGTAGGAGATTCTTGTCGCTAAAGTCGATCTCGGCACGGGGTAACCCCTGCGCCTCCTCCAGTGTCTTGCGGATGATCTTGGACGTCATGGTTGCCCCGCCAGCGCCAGATGTGATTTCCCTGTGGGAATACGCCTGCTTATTTTAGCACTTCAAGGTCTTTCGCGCTGCCTGGAAGTGGGAGGCAGGCAGTCTGATGGAAAAGATTCGGCTATTGGGACTGTACCGGCACGGCGGGTGTGACCACGCGCACGCGTAAGACCAGGGGGGACAACATTTTCCATACTACGGCACTTGACAGCAGCACT
>JAAUXU010090125.1_pt1 | contig 32003 bp, 27 predicted proteins | sample 7278151 | NCBI WGS metagenome assembly JAAUXU01 (sample SAMN14350113, study PRJNA611818) | marine sediment metagenome | isolation source: surface marine sediment (1.8m) | place: French Polynesia: Moorea | collected 2018-08 | reverse complement strand
GTGTAGCAGTAGCCATTTCTGCCCTGGTCTAGCGCACATTAGCCCACACTAGCCCACATTAGCCTAGTTAGCTGTGCATACTTCTTTCCACACTGACCCCACACTACACCGGTCCTGGGCCAAGCTCTGCATACTGCCTATTGACAACAGAGAGTATAGTAGAGAGTGTGGATAACAGAGAAAAGAGTCAACGGGTTGTACCATCCGCTTGGGACCGGAGTCTTTTGGACGACGTAAGGTGGGTTCCAACATACACAGTAGAGTCTGCAGCTGTGTGCAGATGATGAAAGGGCTTCAAAATGAAATTTTAGTATAGTAGGGGTCCACAACAAACAACTTTTGTTAAATAAACTTATTCACGTAAGAACTTGAAAGTTAAAGTTTCATTTAAGAAGCAGGTACACTCCATTGCTGCTGAAAATGTAGTAAAATGCCATCTTTGACTCAAGGGCCAAACTGCCAAGAAATGCCAGCAATAAACAGTTCACTTTAATGGGTGCTTCAACAGTTCATCACAAACATGCTGAACATGCTACTGCTTAATTTTGTAACTGTACTTGCGACTAAGGATGCCCAAAACAGTGGAAGGGAGGGTTGGAGGGATTCATTTAGTAACATTATTTAGCAAAACTTTAACTTTGTTAACAGGAGATGTTTGTTGTGGACCTCTACTATAATGAAATATTATTTTAAAGCCATTTCGTCCTCTGCATCCGGCTACAAAAGCACCCTGTTGGCATGGACAGTTTTTACCCTGTGGGGGTTAGCTGCTGAGGAGCTGGCCAAAACTATTTGACAAGCAGAGTTTCTTATGAGCAGTATCATCCCTTCAGTGGGTGCCAGTTTTAAAAATCAGGCTTTCAATTTTTGGAGACCACTCTAATGCACAGGCCTTGCCATAAGTCATTTCTATGGTCATGACTCCTCCTCATACGCCGCACTGGGGAGGTCCTCTCTGCCTCCATTTCCTGGGGGTTCCGCCCCCCTGGTGTCCCCGACGCTGCCCGCTAAAAACCTGAGGACGACGATCTGGACAGCAACACCGATCTCGACAGCAACGTTCGCTGCTGAGGACGATGATCTGGACAGCAACCACTCGCAGAAAGCAGTGGAAGCAGCAAGTCTACATTCAACTGGAGAATCTTGGCGTCAGCGGTCGTGACAGCGACCTTCGATTTAGCCACCATCTGCAAGCACCACTCGCTCGACCCAAAATGCGAGCACACCTGTAGGACCTTCTCTTCACTGAAGACGTTGTAGCACTCCTAAAATGTAACATTGGAAGAATAATCCTTCCAATATTACAGAAAATTTCAGCCCATTTGACCAAGTTTAACGGCCTCGAAAAGCCGATTTTCAAGGCTCTTCGGACTGCCACCCTCACCAGCTGGCTTCCTTTTGAGCCCAATAGCACCAAAATGAGCAGCCACACAACATTGAACCTCTACTCAACATTGTGCCCATGTATCACGTCAACGTGTTGCACGTCAAAATTCCACCTCAACACTTTCAAGTACAGTGTATGAGGCGAAGTCATGCCCGTGGAAGTTATTGTAGACAAGATCTGTATGTATATCTGAGGACAAAACGTATATCCCGAGTCAACTGTATATGTCCACACCTACAGTGTACACATCTCACTCATCCATCATGCAACTTCGAATCGGGCCAACTCAGGGCTTCTGAGAATACCGCTTGAATGGATCCGGGCAGTTCAGTAGAAATCGAGTCGGATTCGACTTAAATCGCAGTCGAATTCAAAAAGACCCACCTCTAGTACCAGCAGTGCGTTGCCTGCATTCACACGAACCTGCAGGTCACCTGGACGAAGAAAGTGCTCCATTCCCAGGTGATCGTCGTATGATGTTTGTGATAGCGAACAATCTGTATTGTACGTGCGACACGCATGTTATCATTACTTAGCCTTAAGGCTCAAGCTTTAAAGGGTTTGAGACAGTGAAACGAAGTGCACGAACGAACATACCCGCTGAAGACTTCTCAGTCTTCCTGTTAGACCTGACCTGAGTATTAGGAAATTTAGCACGTTGCTTGCGCCATTCCATTTGCATTGGATGGCCTACCTACCTTGGTGAGCTACAGTTGCCAGAACATCCAGGGCGCCAGTGCCAAGATGGTTGTTTCTCTTCTTCCTCCGCCTGCCGGTCATCATCGTGATGGCCTGCAACAGGGCGACGAAGGCGGCAGCGCCGGCGGCCAGGAGGCCCAGGCTGCCTAGTCCGTCATCGCCCTTTCCGCCACAGCAGCAGCACCCGCTGCCTCCGTAGCCACCGCTGTGGCCGCCGCCGTAACCGGAGCCAGAGCCCAAGGACAAGAGGTCTTGGAGCTTCATGCTTTTTTTCTGCTTACTTATTCTTTTTCTTTCGTCAACGCCCGTAAGCCATTTTCATGCAAATGCGTACGCGTACCCACATTTTACTTATCTGCTCATTTTTAACCTTTTCAATGTTCTTTTTTTCCCAAAGATAGTTCAATCCATCGTCAGGTAGTTGTGCAAGTGGAAGTACGTGTACGCACGTATGAACGAGAAATTGCCCCATGAGGGAGCCATCATGAGGTAGCCATTGAACGAAGCCAAGAACCTCGTACACCTGAAGCTGCAGTCACAACACATCCGAGCTACCATATAGTAGTACAGTACGTGACGGACATGAACGCTGAGCATGACACAAGCGTATAATAGTGTGCACGCGCCCTAAGAAAGTCGCAAGTGGAGTCGAAAGTCTTGAGTCAACGCTCTTGTCCTGACGAGACGTAATCGTCAATTCAATTCTCCACAAATTCTGTATGTTGATCCCGTTCCATAAGTGGTATTTAAGTCTACTTTTATAATCATCCCGGGAAGAAGTGGACATATTAGATATGGCAGGAGCCCATTGAAAATGCGGGGTCCACAATAACAGTCTCTACCCCAGGTCCTTAAAATCACCTGGTAAAGATGTGCTGAGTAACCTTCTGAATAATGGTTTCCACCGAGTTGCGGGCCTTTAAGAAGAAATCGCTTGCACGCAGGACCTATAAGAGTTCCTCTGTGATAGTTCTGGCTACAGAGATTGTTGTCACGAGCCCACTCGAATGCTCTGTTGGTCCCCCACCTGTTGCAAACGTCATCCAACAGCTTGTTGGCGGAGTTCAGGGGGAGGTGGAACCAGCACTGGAAGACTCATTGCCGGGAAAGGAGGGTGGGAGGATGTCATTGCCATATTCCTTTACTCCAAAGGCGCACAGCCTTGAAAAATATAGGGCACTTGGGCGAAATTCTTGCTTCTTCTGTCCCAGGGACCTCAACACTGGCACAAATCTTCAGCGCGTCTCCTCCTCCAGCCACACCAACCTTGATTTCTTGGCTTGAGCTTTCTTTCATTGGGTTTCTCTTGGTTGAACCATAGGAACTTTAAAGAAATTGGCGCAGTTCATGGAACACAACAGCACCATTGAGATGCTCAGGAACGTGGACCAACTAGCAAACTTGACTTCTGGAATGTCCCCGGCCGATACTGATGCTCTTAAGTACTGTCTTAAGTACTGCTATTGAGCGTTTGTGATGTTGAGCATAAAAAAGTTTTTAACTTGGGGCTCAAAGCACAGTTTTACGAAGGTGGGCCTCACCAAAGTCGTCATCGTGAAAGATTTCTATGCTTGACAGGCATGAAAGTGAAACTAAGCGCTAAAAATGACCCTCATCAGAGTTACTTAGTATGTTCGTGGAGCCAGAGAATTTTTTCTCTGGAAAATGACGTTCTAAGATAATGTAAGAGATAATCCATTTTCTTTTTAGTCATGCATGTATGTGACAGGGACCCGAATGCCGTGACTGACACACGTGCACCAGTGGGCAGCAACCACTTGCGCGACTTTTTCCCCTTCCCTGACGAGCCCAACATCTAGTAGCTAGTGAGTCAAACAGCCTGTCGTGGTGGGCCCACGAGGGGGACTGGCTGGCTCTCCCTGCTTCAGTCCAAGGCCTTATCAATGCGATCCACCTTGATGAATCTGATAATTCCTGCGAGGTTTGGGGGTTGATCCTGGAAACAATCCTGTCTCTCCCTGGCGAGCACAAGATGAGTGAACTCCTCGCGCTCTTCCTCACAAAATCTACACACAGATGAGTGGGACTGATCTACTATAGAACGATGGTAATTTAAGTAGTTATGCCCAATAAGTGCCTGCAGAATAAGGCCTACTGTTTGTCTGTCCAGCTTGAGTATGTTTTTGCCCAAGCAACCAGGGGATGCTTTCCAAAGCTTCGTCTGTCGACAGGTGGTGAGGCGTTGCCACCTCACACCCCATTTATCCATGAAGATCTTGCATATGAGTCTCATATGGTCATGCTTCCTCTCACAATTCTCATAGGGCTTTTGTTGGCAGAATTTAGCCGTTTTCTCTAGCTTTTTGTAATGAATTTTTTAATCTGCAACAGTTGTGCAAAGAGACTCAGTGGTTTTGTTTTGATGCCAAAACCTTTGTGAAGGGACTCAAAATAACCTTGCAGGAGGAGGAACTCCTCACCGATGAAAACGTATGAGTCCCACTTATGAGCGGGGAGCACAATTTTTGTTCCCTTATAAGTGGAATAGATTTATTAAAGAAATAGCAAGACAATTTGGGTAAAGAGCTTTTGCTCTTATGTTTCTCTTATATCCGAAGCTCTCATCAGTGGGTTCAACTTTTTTCGTTTTCGCTTGTTGTTTAAACATGTTGGCTAAAAGCAGTGAAATTTTGCACGGTGTCACTTATCAGCATACACATAGTTTCCCCAAATTTGCCAGTAAATGCTTCCTACCTTGCCAAATTACTTGCAGCATCAACTCCTCCTTCTCTATTTCAACGTCATCGGCCAACCTCTTCTTCCTCCTCCTGCGGCCGGTCATGGTGATGGCCTGCAGTAGGGCGAAGAAAGCGGCGGCACCGGCAGCCAGCAGGCCAAGACTGCCGCCTAGGCCTCCGTCACCGCCGCCGCAGTCGCAGCAGCCGCCACCGCCACCATAACCGCCGCCGTGGCCGCCGTGGCCGCCGCCGTGGCCGCAGCAACAACCGCAGCCGCCGCCGCCGCCACCACTGTACGAGCCGTAGGAGGACTCCGCACTAAAGGCGTCGTATTTCGAATTGGCCGCCGCTTCCAGCGTCCGGCCGTGTAACCGCCGCGGTATCGGCGGCTGCCAGACCCGCCGCTGGCCGCGCACGTAGCCAGGGTATGATGACTCTTCTTGGTTGTACAAGTAGTAATAGTCATTGTTGTTGCCAACGTCTTCATTGTCTGCAGTCATGCTGATACTTAACGTTGCGTCGATCTTGCTCGTTCCAGTGTCATTGGCAGCGTCCAACCTATTGTTCATATGCGCCTACCGGACGGACACTCCCTCGGTATGACTTATTATTAGCCTTCAAAGTATTCATAAGCATAAAAACGCAAATATATTTATGACTGAACTGGCTTACGGGCGAAAACGATCATTCACCACTTGATGGGATAACACAAACCGTCAGCTCTGTTATTGATACCGGATCACCCTTTTTCCCCTACGCCACCATGGTCGTCTTGGGCAACGAGCACCACCGGTGTGAGACGTTGATGTTGCCACTGGCAACCACGAAATCCAACTGATCTACTTTGCTATTTAGGCAAGTGCCACTCAAGTATCGTGACTTGAGAAAAACAAAAATCATTTGGTGCTGTTGACTCGAATGTGAGGAGTGCGCTCGACGGTGGAAACGGTGTCACGTGATGTGCGTGACATGAGACAGGCTGGCGTGCCAAAAGTTGGTGAGAGTTCACATTCTAATTGGGAGCAACGCTGTTGTCGAAGGAGACGGTGAGACTGACTGACCTACCTTTGGTGACGATTTCTGCCAACAGAGAGGGCTCCTTGGACAACGAGGCCGCCCTCTTCCTTCTCCTCTTCCGGCCGCCGGTGATGGCCATGAGGAGGGTGAAGAAAGCGGCGCCGCCAGCTGCCAACAACCCGAGGTTGTTCAACAAGTCGTCGTCTCCGCCCTTCTTGCCGCAGCAACAGCAGCCGCCGCCTGAGAAGCAAAACTGTATTGCATCATTTGCATCACTGAAGAGAAATGTGACTTTTTAAACTTGGTCTCTTTCCCCAATGTCACACCTTTTCCGCCTCCTCCGTGCCCGCCGTAGCCGCCATAGCTACCGTAGTAGCCGCCGCCCCCGCCGCCGCCGGTGGAGGTAGCGTAGCCCGCACTGCCCGTGGCGGCGTACGCCGCGCGCGGCCGGTTTGAGCCAGCCGCCTTCAGCTCTCTGGCGCGCTTGAACTTGGCAAATAGAGCGTGCTCGGCGCTGCTCGAGTCTGTCGCGTAGTCCATGATGTCACTATTCACACTACTGTTGTTTTGTTTTGACTCACCGAGTTTTCATATATTCAGCTTGTGGTGGGTGAACGCTTCAAGCGCCATGAGACAACTGGGGAAAGAAAGCCAGGAAGAGTAGGAAATTTGTGTTCTCAGCATCTTCAATGTCGTTCTGGTAGTTGACAGGATTGAAGAGTCGAGTCACTGTTCGCTCCCTAACTTAAACTAGGCCACCCAGCACAAAGTATTTGGCTGCGGCTCTAATTGGTGCGACTGATCAGCATGATTTAGGGGAGTGAAGCAATGTTAAACTTTGTGATTTGTTTATTTACCATCATCAAACATAAGTAAAACATCATTTAGCTCAACCAAACTTTTTTCTCCAATATAACACACCTACATACGTACAACAGCTGTCTTTTTTTACCCTCTTGAACAAAAGAGGGCGCATCTTTCTTCACGCACGCACCAGAATATAAAGGTCCCAATTCCCAACCAAAAGTCTGGTGGAAAATAGCAGAAACTCTGCATAAAACAACATTAAACAGATGTTAGAGAGCTTGAGGAGTATGGGGAAGGATCGGGGCGATATAATAAACAGGAGATGGAAGGGATTTCTTACTCAGCCAAACAAAGAAAAAGCTTAATGCTACTGAAGTGCACACAATTCCGCTTGTCCGAAAGAGTCAGAAGATCTCTCCAGCATTCAACCTTGACTATATGTACAAAAATCAGCTCAGTATATAAATAGCAGTTTCACTTGCTCACTCTCTTTCTTTTATGTACACACTTCACTAAAGAGGAGGTCTGGGGAGGAATAAATAAGATTGGAGAAACAGATACAACAAATATTTGACGATTTTTCAACTTCACGACTACATAATAAGGATAAAATGATAGAGGATGCGCTCCACCAGACAAAGCTGACATCTGATGAAGTAGTTGGGTGGATCCATCTTTCTCTCCCTGTGGGCTAAAGCACGAAATATTTCATCCTCTTCTTTCCCTAAGACCTTTTTCTTTGCTACTAGAACAGCTCGTCCCAGCCAGTAATGTCATCTGAAAAAAAGAAAACAGCAGGTGTATCTCAAGTGTCGATCTAAAACTCCTTCACAGTTGAAAGCAACATTGTGCAAGGGTACCCACCCGGTGGGGGCCCGTCGGCGTCCATGGGGTACTCGTCGAAGTTCGACGTGTCGACGTGGCTGCCGATCTTGGGCAGAATGGGAGGGTTGAGGCTGCGCAGGCGCAGGCCCTCCCAGTTGAAGCCGTCGAACCACCTGTGAAAATGGGTAAAAACATGGGTCACGACGTCATGAAGAAACACAAAATTGGGCTCTCTAAGTGACCAGTGACCAGTCTGGTGGCCTGGATGCGACTCAAAATCATGCCGACGATGAGGCAAAAAATGCTTCCCCTAAAATAAATTTTACTTGGGCACGACTTGCGTAGTTTGAGTAGTTACTCGTTATGTTACTCGGTTTGGACATTGAAGCAAAAAAGTGTTAGTGAGGGGGTGTTGTCTGACAGACTATGAAGGGGTAAAGACCTTACTCATCTTGTTCCAGTTCCCTAGTAATAGACAAAAATGGTGAGAAAGGAACTTTTCTGTACATGTAGGCCAACACTCACTTGTGCTTCTGAATGTCCCTGATGCCTCCCTTCTGGTATCCCAACCTCTCCGCTGGGTTGTCCCTGCACAGCTTCTTGATGAGCTCTCTGGCCCGGCCCGTGATGTTCCGCGGGAAGTCGATCGCATCGATGCCCTTCAAGATGATGTTGTACGTCTTCATCGGGTCCGTTCCGGTGAACGGCGGAGTGCCTAAAGATGAAACAAACCAATACTGACTTCTGCCTAATAGTTAGCCAACACTGTTACGTCTTTGGAGACAGAGAAGCGCGAAGTCACACAAGCTACACCCCCTCTCATGTGCATGACTGCCTATTTCAGTGTCTGTGGGTCGAGATGAGGTCCAACAAAGTCCCCCTAAACATCCCCTCCTGATGTGTTACCCCCCCCCCCCCTCCTCAGTGACCGTCACCTGTGAGCAGCTCGAACATGAGCACACCCAAGGACCAATAGTCTGCGCTGATGTCGTGGCCTTTGTTGAGAATGACCTCCGGGGCCACGTACTCGGGGGTGCCGCAGAAAGTCCAAGTCTTACGGCCAACCTGCGAGAAGGAGAAGGAAGAGGAGGATTCTACAACTGCTCTGACTGGCTGAATGTCAAGGAATGCTTAAGTTTTACCTGTAATTTCTTTGCGAATCCAAAGTCGACGAGCTTCACGTAACCTGTGGCGTCTAATAGCAAGTTCTCAGGTTTGAGGTCCCTGTAGATGATTCCCCTGAAACATTCAGAAATTCATAACAACGTGTTCTTTAGACATAATCTGTAAAACTGAAAGGCTCCATTTTGAGTACCTTGAGTGTAAGTAGTCGAAGGCCTCGACGACGCAGGCGGTGTAGAATCTGGTGGTGCCGTCGTCGAAGTTCCCACGGTCCCTGCGATCATGACGAAAACACGTGCAAATTTTCGTGCAAGAAGTCTGCGTAGGAAGGTCTTGTACCTGAGTATGGTCCAGAGCTCTCCGCCCAAGCAGGACTCCATGAGCATATAGAGGTACTTCCTGTCCTTGAACGTCTTGAAGAGCTTGACGATGAAATGGCAGTCGGACTCCTCCATGATCTCCTTCTCAGACATGATGTGTTGCTGCTGGCGAGTCTCCACAATCTAAGGATCATTTTTGGTCATTATAGAACAACTTTGGTGGCTAAACTTCAAGTATCATCATTTTCAGGTCACTTATTGACAAAACTGGAATGGATTGGAGTACTGGATGTCCACGGTACTTAAATATACGCGTAGTTAACGAAACAATGTGAATGAGGGCGGGAACGCACACTTAACTTCTACGACAGTACAAGTCAGGTCTGATCCGATGAAGTAAACAGCACTTCTTTATTAAGTTCACCTGGTTCTTCTTCATTTGTTTGAGGGCAAACGATCTCTTTTTCTGGTCCCCTGCAATCTGGACGAGCTCGACCCGGCCGAAGCCCCCGACTCCCAGAGTGGCGATGATGCGCAAGTCCTGGAGTTTCAGTGTCTTGAACTCCTCGTGAATACTAAATGGGAACAACAAAAAGAAGTTTTGCCGTTATCGGGTGCACCTTGTCTGTACAGATATGCAGCCAGACCGCATGCGGATTTGCTGCAAATTCTCTGCAGGTTTGTAGGTGAACTCACATCTTCTTTCTCTCCGGGAGGTCGACGTATCTGGTCTTAATGTCTGCGAGGTTGGAGATAAGATGGTGGAAGGACTCGCGATCGATGACCAGACAGGTCACGCCGTCGGGGTCATCGGCGATGATGTTGGCCGTGCGCTTCTCCTCCCTGAAACGAGAATGACAACTCAAAATCCAGACTGTGTTGTCAAGCAAATGTGTCACTATTGGTGTCACAAAGGAAACAGCTATACAAAGCAGAAGTTACGGAGCGGAATTCCGTGATGTCCCTTGCCATGATCAACGTGAAACAGCCTCACGCAATGAACGCCTCACATCTCACGAAATTCCCTTATAAATGCACTGTATAATGTCAGTCTAATTCGTGCTCACCCTTGTAGTGCCTTTTCTCCGAAAAAGTCACCCTTGTGCAGGTTCCTGATGAATTTCTCGTCCTTCTTGCCGTCCTCTCTCTTCGTCACTTTCACCTAGAGGACAAAAGACAAACACAGATTTAATATATGTACCTTGAATGGTAGAAAATCCACACTACTCTGTTGAAGTCTTACCCGTGACCGAGTGTCTGATCGAGCAGCGAACGTAAAGTCATAATTTATCATTAGTACAGAGAACGATAAAACACCTCCACCAGACAGTACTCACATGCGTACCATATCGTACCTAGGTAGATACTGGCACAGAATGTCTCCACTGGCGGAGTATGGGGTGAGGGTATACTATTAGAGTCGTTTATAGAGGGGTAAACTCACCCTGCCCTTGCTGATGATGAAGAATGTGTCTCCGCCTGCGCCCTGCCTCACGATGTACTCGCCCTCCTTGTAGCTCGTCTGGAAGAACACATACGTAATAAACATTGGGGTTTCATTTTTTTTAGGGGTGGCTATTAAGACCATAATCTTGCCGTAACGACCCCCTAAAAATATGGTGGAGAAGGGTGTGGCCCCCCTCATTTCGGGTACTGTATAATGGGCAATCAACCCCCCCAAAGCGTGGGGCTCCCTCTACTAGAAAGGAAGGTATGGTTTCACCCTTGTGGCTAAACCACAGGACTGCTAAAAGTCCCATCTCCCCAACTGAGGAAAGGTCGCGAGGTGCCAAAGATGGTAGTGCAGGGTCTCACCTCTTCCAGGACGTCCGCGATCTTGATGAGGGTCTCCTCCGGCAAGTCCACGAAGGTGGGAACGCTGAAACACGTTGAAAGCTTGGGTGATTGAACGGGAATATCTCAGTTGACGAAATGTTGCTCGTCCATCTGACCAAACTTTGGTCTCTATGCTTTTCTGTATTGGTGTAACATAAGAATTTGCTTCACGCCTCAAACTCACGGTTACCGTGAACCGACTGGAACTCAAGTTGTAAAAGAAAAAGAACGTTCTCAGGCCTGGTACTACACATAGGGGGGAGGAGGCACTCATATCAATTTTCGCCGAATTTTGTGCGCCTCTCAAAATCTTTGCTGATGGCGATCTCCCACATCCCCCCTACGCCCACGCATCACGTGCAAAAACGAGTCTGAAACTATGAAACCAGGGGACTCCGTCAGGGGCACCTCACCTGGGGCGAGAGGATAAAGACAGGCTGCCTGGAGGAAGCAACGACAGAGGTGCAGAGTTCTGAAAGTGCAAATTTGCCTGAAAATGGCGCAGTTCACTTCAAGTCGAAGAAATGGCTCAAGTTTTGGCCATAACTTGCGCTTCCTCTTGCTTCCAGTAACACCCCGGCGTGTGCGTGCGGGGAGGGGGGCTGAACTCGTCACCCCCCTCGCCCTGACACCCCGTTTTCACTACGACGGGGGTCTGGCGTGACAAGGCCCAAGAACTGCTCAATGCATCAGGGAAGCGAAGAAGAGATTAGCATATGGCGACCTAACGAGCACCTAACTTAACGATAGGGTTAGACAGCGGAGGAGGAGGGGTATTTTCTTCCCGCAGCGTATGAGCCAAGAAAAGGAGTCCTCAGCAGATGGCTCCGCTCGAACCTCACGCGATTTCACCCCTCAAGCACTTTCCGGAAGTGGCCAAATCTGTCCCCTGTCCACACTGAGTGGTGGACATTTTGCTTCGTCCCCTTCGGTCGACGCTTTTGCGGCTCAGGCGATCGCGGCTGAATCCTTTTTGCATTTCCCGCCTCTTCCATCATTTTTCGCCAAGGAGGGGAACGTTTCAGGAGGACGTCTGTCTCCGGCACCGAAAAATAAGGCGTGAGTTGCAAAATTCTCGAATTTTGCCAGGGAGACGCTCAAAATAATCATGTTGGGGAACACAATGATGACGACGAGGTGGGACACACAATGGGCGAAATAAGCTTAATCTCATGAAAGCAGCTTGGTGTGTCTTCCCGCCAATAAAGACTGCGTGTGGACGCATGTGTAAGTAACTAACTTGCATGAACGAATATCTCACAGGTTACTTTCATACATAACGGCTCAGACATAACGTTCAGGACTGCCCGTCAAAATGGGCCAACTGTGTGATTCAAAAAAAAAAAAAAAAAAAAATCGGATGCCCTCACCACGTCATTCCACTCTCTGTTGCGACCGTCGGGCATTTTTTTTCATGTCTCATGCTGTACATACCTGTCCATGACTTTTAAAAGCTACAAGATTCTTATAGATAGTGCGGATGTACGTTCTCTTTAAAGAACCACAACACGTTTAAACTACGTGAGCAAGTTACCTCTTGAGGAACGTTGTGTGCTCGGCCTGCCTGATGAGGCCGGTCCTCATCATGATGGTCTGGAAGACCTGACGCTCGATCGCCCATAGCTTGCAGTCGGTGGCAGCTGAGGAAGCGAAATATTTTCACATACATGTAAAATATGCAACACCTTGACAGCACTAACCTTTAATGGTAGCTGTTCTTTTGCAGTTGTACAGGATGGCGAGCTCGCCAAAGACTTTTCCGGACGGCAAGATGCTCAGGAACTTGCCCTCCCTGGACACTTCTACCTTGCCCTCTGAAAAGCAAAAGAAGAGATTGGTAAATTACTTAAGCGCCACAAAAATGCAGCAGATTTCAGTCAAAAATTTTCAAGTCATTTCAGCTCTCAGAGAGAGCGACATAAAATGCCTAATCATTTTTGCAAAGTGCGAATATTTGGCGCAGACTATTTTTCTTGACCCCACCCTTCCATTAAAGATCCTTATGATACATTAAGAACAGACCAGATTCAGAGATCTCCTTTTTTTCCACGGTCCCCCCCCCCCCCTTTGTGCTTGTATGAATGGGCCACTCCAATCAAGAAGCAGACATAAAAAAAATTCTTTTCCATATGCAAATAATACAAGTCCCCAAATTCATTTCTTTGTGCGCTGGTGGTGAAACCTTGAGAGACCGCAATAAACGAACAAACAGCAAAAAATGTCCATCATTGAGCACCGATGAAAAGGGCATCGAGGAGCGGGAGGGGAGGGGTATAAACAATGGTGGTACAGAGAGAGAGAGAGAGAGAGAGAGAGAGAGAGAGAGAGAGAAGGGGTTAAAAAACTCACGGAGCCCAGAGTGAGAGAACTTGTCTAAAATTAGAGGGAGGAGGCTTTATTAATATAGGCGTGATAATTGAAAAGTGCAGGCTGGGCGATCATTATTGCCTATGTGATGGCAAAGACCTTTATGTCCAACTTTTCTGGCAAAGTATATGGAGGCCTGTAAAAAAAATGGAGGGGGATAAAAACGTAGGAGATTGCCAGGGCAATCATGGGGATATAGCAAGGGCAATTTGCTCGCTTCTTCAAGGCAATTCTCTCTCTCCTCGCGCCCGCTCACACGCTCATACATAAACATACACGCGCACACAGACTGGTACACAGCGCAAAATTTATTTAAGAACTCCCCACCGATAATAGTAATACAGTAAGGATCATCAGGAGCCCTTAAGACACACACACGCTGCTATCAATTTGTAAATGAATCTGCTACTACTTGTCTTGAGAACGTTGCAAAAAAGTAGCCAGCCCATGTGACGTTGACTGAATAGGGCGTTTCCCCCTTTAGCAGCTGTAAAAGCCTTTCTTCCCAAATGAAAATCTGGCACCAAACAAAAAAAAACTTGGCCAGTCCAGTCAAAAAAGAAAATTGAAATCTGTTCCTAAGATAAGGATGTTTTGCAACCATCGGTGACGTCTATAGAAAAGGGCTCAAACGATGTGGATTTACTTTCCTCGAAAAAGCGCTTCTCTAAATCTCTCTAACACGAACAAGGGACTGCTGAGAGTTATTACCTTGCTCCGGATCAAAGACCACGAGGATCATTGGCTCTGATTGTCTACGTTTAGGTTGCCCATCTGGCTCTTCGGTAGATTTACTTTGTTTGAGATCAAAAATGTCTGCTTGCTGGTCTGGGATGACGTCAAGACACTCTCCTTCTTTACCAGGCTCGGTCTCTTCACTGTCATCCAGACCCTCGTTGGAGATTATGCGGAACTGTCGCTGATCCTGGGCAACGACTTCTTGGTCCTGGAACTCATCACCCCACCAGTCCAGGCTCGTCTGACGCCTTCCCTTGCTTTCAAAATGACTTGTGTTGCCAATGGCTTGGTCGTCGTCGCCGTCTATTAGTTTTCCCCCACATTCGGCAAGGATGTGAGCAACAATTTGTTCGTCCTCAGGTGCCAAGGCTTCACTGCCCTCGCTGATGGTCCTGGACAAGAGATCGCACACCAAGTTGGACCTACTTATGACTTGTCCAATCTTCCTGTTCCTCTGGTGAACTTTTGGAATGGCCTGATCGCCTTGGTCTTTGAACACGAGTCCTCCGAAGGTACTTGATGAAGACGTGGAGGACTGTTGAGACAAACTTGGGCACGGTGAATTCGAAAGGCTGTGCAACTCGAAGGCATCGCATTCTGGCTCCTCAAACAAGGAGTCCAAGATCTTCTTTCTGGAAATGGATCTCTGGAAAGTGGGTCTCTGGTTTGATTGGTCAAGCTCTCTTAAGGGTAAGGAGTATTTTAGTGATTTGCACTCATCAGCTGTCTTCGTTGCACAGCGGGCCAGACCTACGAGGTCAGCACTGCTTTGGCACTTTCTCGTGAAGGATAATGGGTAAGGATTGGTCTGGCCATCACTCCAGAGGTCATTTCTGTCGATCTCTGTCACCCATAATGGCACGGATCTCTTTCTCTGACTAGAATCGTGATGGAGCCTCGGAAGAAAGTTTTCCTTGTCGCACAACTGCAACTTGCTGAAGTCCGGCGACCTGGACGAGTCTGCCAGCGACGAGAAGATCTTGCTCAGTCTCCGTACAAACTGAGGTCTCTTCTTGCGCTCCAGCTGCTGCTCAGGGATGATCATAATGCTGGAGGAAGGACTGATGTTCTCAGACCACCTTTTTCGAAGCTGCTGTTGCGAGTCCTTCTCCACGACCGCCGCTTCATCGTCTTCCAGACTCTCCAGATGACTCCAGATGTGACTGGAGCATCGACCAGCTCTTCTGGGTGGATGGACTGCTTGAGCTTTACCAGGGTGATGCCGCAAGATCTCCATTCTTCAGCCTTTGTGCCAAAGTTCACAGCTTCTGGGTGTCTCTATCACTTTTGGGCATGTCTCCGCCCAATAACGCTTCTGTGCCCAGCAATGCTTCTGGCAACTGCACCTTTGCTCGTTCCTCGTGGCAGCTACGCGAACACGAATGAAAACACCAACGCGTAAAATTTTGCCACTTTTTCCTTGTTCAAACGCAGCAACATTGTTAAACGACAACAGCAGCAGGTGAAATGAGAAGGTTCACCTGTTCTCCGACGTCAGCTCGCTAGTGAGCAGAAAGGACAGGACAGACTCGCAGGAGTCGTTTGTTAGGATTCTTCGCACTGCTGTAGAAGGGCGAAAAAGAGGAGGAAAGTTCGATTTGATCTGTTCATGGTACAGATAGAAGAGCAAAAATACATTTTTGGAAAAAAGAAAAACCCCACTTTGAGCATGCGCAGCCGGTGAGACTAAATAAACAATTCAAAGTATCGATATAAGAGCCTATCAGAGCTCAATTCGTTACACTCAAAGGTATTATTAGGCCCCATAAAGTCTGAGAAGAACACTTTATGGATCAATAAAGTGCGTTCAAAAGAATCTACCGTTTTACCGTCTGATCAGCGCTCTGGCACCGTCAGTATTTCATTGCCGTGTTTGGCTCATACTGTATTTATTTACTGATTGTTGATTCAGCCTGAGGTTGATGCCCCTTTTAAATTTTTTTTTCTTTTCGCAAGGTGCGCCAAATGAGCACATGAAGAGGCCCGAATCAGAAGTTGCCAAGTCACCACTGTGCGTGTCATTGGATGAGATCGTATGAACCGCAAAGATAAACCCCGAAAGCATCGTTTTTTTCTTTTCACCAATTTAAACAAAGAACTGGACGGAAACAAATCTAATATTTGCTGGGATGTCACTTTTGCAACGTTAGGGTGAAAACGATGTTTTTAGGCCCACACAAACCTTGACACAAAGGATTATTAGCACGCACACACACACCCCCCAGTGCTCCCAGTGCCACCATCTTCATCACCGACCCTATTTGGACGCACAAAGCAGCAGATTTTGCTTCAAAACTCCATCAAACGTCACTGCCTCCGAGAGTATTGTGCCCACGATGTCTGGTAGAGAAGAGCAAAGAAAAAAAAATCAGAAAAATGGCCGCGTGCAACCAAGCCTTCTTTTTGTCACAAAGGATCTTTTGAGCAGGCCACAAAAGAGAGAGACAGACAGAGACAGAGAGAGAAACAGACAAACAGATAAAGGGTTTCTTTGTCGTGTGAGTGACAAAGTCAAATTGTCGCAGAAAATCAGGTCTCGATCCTCCGTTCAGGCTCAAAGAGCAATTTTACGTCGTGCTTATAAGCGAGAAGCAATTTGCTGCGTAATTGCAGCAATTTTGCATGTTCGGGCAATCACGCAAATGACTTGAAAAATGTATGCATCGTGTGACACACAAATGGATAGGCTTTTTTTTAATTCTTTTTTAAGTTATAAAAGTACAAGTTCAAGTAATGATCCGGGTTCCCGGGGGCGGGGGGGAGGGGGCTCAGAGACGCGGATGGGGACAGAGCACTAATCATGAGGAGCTTAATGCCAGTGATTTCGTCCTCAGACCTTGTCAGAGTCCCTGAAGAATGAGGGGAAAAAACCAAGCAAACAGAAAAGGGGAGTTTTTCAGCCAAACTCTGTCCAAAACGATCCTTTGGATGCATTTACTGAACCAGGAGAACGTGTCCCACTAACATGAGGAGCGAGCGCATTGTCGAAGTTTACAGTGGACTTCTCCTCCTCGGTCTAGTTTCTTATGCAAATTTAAACAGGCCCAATTGTCATCACTGCGACTCACACAGATGCCAAGAAGAGCGCGCCCAAAACCGCCCAAAAAAACACCCCCGAGGCAGTGCAGAAAGGATGTGGGCGAGGGGGAAATGAAAAGTGCAGCAGAGATGAAGAAAATTGTTTCATTTTCCCTGTTCTTCGCTCCACCAGACGCCGCAGGTCAGGGACGTTCAGCGCTCGAAGCCTGGCCACGCTGTCAACAACGGCCACAACAACGACGGTGATCACCATGATGACATTCTGCACTGCGATGGCAGACGAACACCCCATTTTTTCGATTCCCTCTTCTCTCTGGCTGTCTGGCCGAGTTATTCCAGTGGGAGGAAAGTTTTTTTTCTTATCTGATTGGCCGTCCAGCTTAATAATACAACTTAGGGAGGTACATAAATGGTCTCTCAGGCTGGTGTGAGCGCGCGCACCCGCGCGCCAGGCCTTTCACAGTAATATTCAGCTGCTACTTTCGAAAGTCACTTTAGCTCAGCATCTTTTTCTCCAGACACACGCACAACCAATTGACAGCTAATGGCGGGTACAAAAAACAAGAGGTTGTCATGCATATAAAGAGGGGGCGGCGGCACCATTGATTTTTCCACCGCATAAATTATAACCGGAGCTCCCCCCCCCCGATAATTAGGCCACTTTTTATACAAGATCGTGATAAATGAGGAGAGCGAATTCCGGGGAACAACAAACAAAAAAGGTGATCTCATGACTCATCTTACAAGGCCCCCACCCAGGCCCTGTCAGCGAGATACACCCCGCCGTCAGTGCAACCCCGATTTCACCCTGCCTGCGCTCGCCAGTTTGTTCCGCAGCGTGGAACGGAAAACCATTACACACGTGTGCAGTGGCCAACTTTTAACTTTCAGCTCTGCCTCTGTGTTCGGGAAGTTTGCCAGGAGGAAAATTCAGCCTCCTGTCGTGTTTTCCCCCTTTTTTTGGGCGAGGGGGTGGTGACTCCGTGGGTGGCGATTAGACAACCAGAGACACGAGTGCGTGTCCCTGCGCACGCGCGTAGGCCTTTCCGGTTAGGCCTCAAGTTGGGCCTATAAATTTTTTTCCCTTTTCATATCTGTCGCCGTTTCATACCTGTAGCATTCATGATTCTGTGAAGGCCCCACTGCAGCTCTGGAGAGCGCGTGTCTACATTCGTTCCTGCACTCATGACTTCCTTGTCAAGACCAACTGTCTGCGGATGCACCCGCAGACAGCTCGATCAGCTGCCCCCACTGCTTCATTTCTCATCCATCTCAGGTAAAGAGTCAACTATCCGTCATTTTATGGATAAGCAACCTTGCCAGTCTGCCTGTCTGCCTGCCTGCCTGCTTGCCCGTCTGTCGGCCATCCTGCCTGCCTGTCTGCCTGCGTGCCTGTGTGCCTGCCCGTCTGCTTATGCCTCTCCGTCGGGCCCACTGGGGCTTGATAGGCCTGTCGGGCCTGGGATGAAAATTAATTGCTTTCCGGGAAACCTGAGACCGCCTGATTTAATGATTGGAAATTGCCTGTCGCGGCACAGGGACCACTCAGAAATTATAGAGGGAAAATTCTGGACGCAGTCGAGACTTTTAAAGAGGCGATCGTTGTCAGGCTTTGCCATAAAAAAGTGTGAGCACTCACACTTGGCATGCAGTCCGAGGATGCGTCCGCTGCCTTCTTGCTTCTCTCGAGAACAGTGCTGACGAAGCTAATGTGACCATACGCGTGTTACGTGCCCAACGCTGCCTTCCAGCACTGGTTGGGAGCCCCCAAAAGCGTGTTGCCAAAGCCCAAAGCCAAGACTTGGGCGATTCACCCAAAAACAACCTGATCTCCCTCATGGACTCAACTTTTCATCACACGCTGAATGCTTAAATCAGCCGAGCATTAAATTAAAGTGTCCGTAGCGAGGGAGATTTGAGCACGCCCACGCCAACGTTGGTTTCTTTTGGGCACCCCACACAAACCCATTGCCAGGCTCTTAAGACAAGAAATACTTTTCCGCAAGACTTCTCCGATTAATTTCTCCTTTGTTTCGTCACAGCAGCAGCAAAAGCTTTTCTTACCTGCTGAAGCCACCTCAATGGATTCTGCTGATTGAGACAATGACAAGAAATAAAGGGACTGTATTGGACAAGGATGACAATGGACAACAACTCTGGCTTCTCTCTCGCTTTAAGCTTGCTCATTGGCAGAAATATTCTTCTCACGAGACGATCCAGCTCCAAATACAGCCGGCTGAGAGGTGAGGGCTAAAAGAAATGGTGATGGCTTCTGTGAAGAACAGAATATCAGGTCACAATCACTGCTGTAGTATGTGCCAAAAAGTCCATTCCAAGGCTCTCCTTCACTGGGCCTCACTCAACCAAGCTGGGCCTCAGTGCTGGATGGATCCTGGTGTCAGCTGACAAAGATTGGGTCGTTTTCACTATGTTGTCGGCTGGCGGCACCAACACGTGCCGCCTGAACTTGACCAAGAGCCTGGACTCGAGGTAGGTTACCCGAAAGTTGAGCACAGGAGTCGGTCACACCCGTTCTAGCGGATGACAAAAAATTTTCCAGACCAGGCAGGACATCCGAAGGCTCCACAATAAATCACGCGAAGAAAGTTTGCAAAATCCGCTAAAGAAGAACGAGTTTTTTTTTAATTTTTTTGAGCAACGCGAGCCTTACCATATTTGGAGTTAGGGGTATAAAAAAGGTCATCTCGGGCCCGACTCGTGTGTGCTCCGCACTCGTATTTCGAGCGCTCGTCAATAATAAAGCCGCAGGATTGTTAGCCGACGCCTTTTAAGGAGGATGGTCAATATAAATGTCTGATGGAGTGGGGGCCCGCGAGCCACTATCTCAATGAGTCGTAAAGAAGTGCACGGAGAGAGCAATTTCACTTTTTGTCGTACAAATCGACAATAAAGCACTTCCTCGGTCGAGTGATTTCTCGGCTTGCAAAACGTTGTTTTTGTCTCTTTTTTTTTAGTTTTGTTTGTTAGCTGTTCTTTCGTGCCTTCACGCATTTTTTTCCGCTTCATGATCCTCAGTAGATGTGTGAAGGGCCTATCGAGGCCACAAAGGGCCTAGGTTAGGCCTGCTGTCAGCTCAAAGGCTAGGAAATCTGGTACTGTACATAAAACACAAGGTCTAAGCGTTATCCCAACACTGACCGCGTGTCTCGACAAAGGGCTGTTCGGATTTTTTTGGACGATTTTTCTTTAGGTAATGCCAGAGTAGCCTGAAAAGTTGTCATTTTCACTACAAACAGTAGGGGAAAAAAAAGACAGGAAGAGATTTAATGAGAACGCGATTTCCCGCCTGGCCAAGGTCGTTTTCCACCTTTTTTCTATATCATCTCCTAGTGACGGCAGCTGGGCTGTAGTACTGCATGTAGCAGTGCAGTAGTAGTTACGCCCTTGTAGGGTCAGCCAGCAGAAATAATGGAGGAAGAACCTTCTTTGTTTTGTACTCCCAGTTTAGAGCTTGACAAAATCGTACATTTTCCACCAAGCAGCAGCTGCCAGAAGCATTGAGGGCGTGTACGACGTCTGTCTCTACCTTCGTTGGGGTCTCTTCCAATAATTTTTGCTTTTTTTCTTCTTCTCCAGCAACTTCTACTGTGCAATTTTTTCTCGCCTTGAGAAATTCACAAATTCTTCTGCTTCAAGTCTGGAGTAGAGGAAAGGTCCACCGTAGCCCCTAAATAGAGGCCGATCAAGGCGAGAAATTTGCAGCTCGACCAGACAGGTAACTAACATAAATGCTGTTAGAACTTCACCACCTCCTTGCCAAGTTGTGGCTGGCAGAGTCTGGTGGAGTAAGATACCTGTTTTGCATGTCAATCAGCACCTGTTCCTAAGTGCAAGTTGCTTCCTGCATCACAATTAGAAGGGGGGGGGAAGAACAAGTGTGACTGTCTTTCTTTCCCTGCTCTGAGAGACACATTAAAGCCTTTTTCTCCCCTTTTTCTTCTTCCCCAGGCTCGTTGCTCGAGGAATATCTTATCTGTGTGAGGATCTCTGGGATGAGTGAGTGCCGAGGGGGGTGGAATGCCAGGAGTTTCACTTGGAGATGACCTTGGTGGTGGCGGCGGCGGCGGCGGCGATGGAGTGATAGAACTCACCAGTCAAAAGTCACAGTTTACGTCACTGAGCAGTCCCAGCCACAGTATTTTGAGAACGAAGAAGGAGCAAAGGACAACTAATCTAAACCCTGTCTTGGATCTTTTTTCTCTTGGCACTATGTGCTGGAAAAACAGCGCAAGACGTTGGGCAGATAGAGTGTTTTTTTTACTCCTCCAATCCTCCTCTCTCAGAGAGGGGAGCGAGGAGACTACAAGGGATGCACTGAAGTGCCTATTTTTCTTTCTTTTCGTTGTTGCAGCCAGAGCAACAGGCAACAGTGGGAGAAGCAACAACACCCTCTTAGGGCCCGCCTGCGCCGCCTGCACCGCCCTGAGGCGCTTGAGCAGCCGCCGCCGCCGCCGCCGCCGCCAATGTCCTGTTCGACCAAAGTTGCGTAACAGTCTGGGTGTGGGCGCGCGCGAGCACAGTGACAAAGAGCAACTTCAGGGGCTGCTGCAACAACTTGTCTTTTCAAGACAATGGGTACGGGTACAAAGGGATTTCGCCTTGGTCAAACAGATGGGCAGTTTGGGCATAGCCTAAAAGCAAACTCGTTGGAGTTGGTGAACATCATGCCACCTCCATTGCTGATAGACAGACAGACAGACGGGCAAAGGTGATGCGTGTATACTCAGCCAGTTCGAATAACTTCTCTTTGTCTGCTAAGAGTTGTTAATTGTGTAATTGAGACAGACTTTTCTTACTTTTAGGCGCTGCAGCAGCTCACCAAGTCAGTGACATTCAATGCCTACAGAGTCAAGAAAGACTCAATTTAACATACGGACAAATAGGTAGATATCTTGCATCATTACATTTATATTTTTCAGTTACTGAAAGGTGACATCACTCAAGGTTACGATCAATGCAATGAAGAATTACGTTAATTGCTGGATGCAATTTTGCATTCACAAGCAGAACTTCACCCAGCGATTCCACCAGTGATTCAGTGACTCACTCAATAGAATTGCTTTTAAAAGTTCTTAGACACTCACAGTCGTGTAAGCTGATTTTGACAAAGCAGCCCCCTCAGCAGTGGTTGTGCTTTAGGCTAATGTGCGTGAGACTACTACAGGCCACTGACACGGGCTGCCAAGCCGGGCTGGTCCTTGAAGGCCACCGTCGCGAACTCCTAAGGGGGTCCTTACTACTCAGCCATAAAAGTAAGCTGACTCCAGAGAAAAATGGCCCTTAAAACAAGCGATATTAAATGCTTTTCTCCAGGCAATTTATTCTACTCTCACTTTGCTGGAGTCGCACGAGCGAGGAAGCCTAACGATTTCGGTGACTCGCGCGCGTACACACACAAAAACCATCAGGAGAGAGAGAAATAAAAGTTTAGCTACTGAAGACTCCAAATTGCTTATAGTAGAATTGGGAAATCCTATTTTCTGCTGCTCGACCAGACAAGAAAGACTTGATGGAGGATAAGAGTGTTGATCACATTTTCCCCTCCCAAATGTTGGTGCTGCGCTCGTGCTTGGATACAAGGGGGGGGGAGACACTTTGAATATCCCCCTGGCAGCCGCAGCAGCAGCTGCTCCATTGCCTGAAGTAGACCAAACCTCTGTCTCAAGGTCTTGCGCTATTCTGGTGCGTAAAAAAGTCTTCGCTCAACTAGACAAAATTTTAATTTTTGACAAGGCCTCAGTGCTTTAAACTACACACAAGTCCAGGATATTTTTTTTTAGGTTTCATGAGTGTTACATGACGCATTTTTTTGTTGCGTGACAATCTGCAGATCAGGTCTGGTTGAGTCTTGCGGGATCTCCTGCTGCAGCATGCGTAATTCTGTTTGAGATCACGTACGCATTCATTCATGCAGGCACGTACGCAATTGACGCAGTAAGGTTTGCTTCAAATTGCACCAGTTTCTATTTGCGAAGCTCCATAAAGAGAAACTGTGCATTTTTTTCAAAACTGTATGAGATGCGGAAGAACCAGAACCTGGCAAAAGTGTCTTAAAGAAAAGAAAGAAAGAGGGGCACGGAAGTGACATCGAGTGTGACTGATTGCTCAGGCCAGGAAGAAGAAAGGTTCTCTCTATTTCTAGCTGGATTTGGTAATAATAATAAACTTCCGTACAGATACGTTACAATACGAGAAATTTGATCCGGAAATTATGAGGAATACTGTAGACGTAGCGTCTTTGTCTAACACATCTCGAGCTTGGCGTCGAGCCATAATTTTACCTGGGCAGGTGGTAAGACCTTGCCCGTCCCCTCCTTCAACAACTAACTGAGCCATCACCACCTCAACCACCCCGATTTCACTCAATAAAACTACACACATTTGTTGTATGCGGATTGATGTGGGATCCCCCTGGAGTTAAGGGCCTCTTCCCGACACCTGCTCTCGCGCTGCCACTACGATGGCAGAAGCCCCGGAAAAGCACTTGTGCGATCGAAGTTGCTCATGACAGAGACCCTCAGGAGGAAAAGCCGACGAGAAGAAGACTGGGTTGCCACTTGACCACGTGACGAGGGCACACACACGTTCGTATTACAGTCAGGTACGCTTCATAGCACAATGCATAATCGGCCTTCTTGCTTTATTGGGCCAAATCCTCTCACCCCAATCTTTAAGTTGTTCTTTACATTGATTTGTTGGACCAGCCACAGAGGTGGGAGTTTTGCAAATGAACGTTAGCCCTTAAATGAACTGGCAGAAACACCACTTTTGCTGCTGTGCGCGAGTCCTGCTTACAGTGAAGCTGTGTCGAAAAAATGAATGTTCCGGGCAACTGATAAGTCCCACCACGTCGAAGTTTTGCTGTATCTATGAGGTGATGCCAGATGATCGGAACGATCCATTGATTGCATCCAATTTGCTTCGTCTCAACGTGGTCCTTACATCACTAAACATTCATCCGACGTACGCATTGCAACCTTTCTAACCCTAGTTCTTAAATGGCTACCCTGTTTTCTTGAATCGTAATAGCCTTTCCCATACAGTAGCTTCCTTGAAAAGGACGTTGGTTCAATGATAACCTCTCCTAACCAGTAGTCCCTACCTCATTCATGAGTTAATCTTGTGAAAGAGTTGCAGAGGACTGAGCAACTCATCTGAAGACTAATACAATAAAGTGACATCATAACACTGTTTGGTACATTCTAAAGTGAGCAACGACTTACAGACAATCTCTCCACTTTGGGTAATCAATACAGGCTGTTTTGAATACAGTGGACTCCCGCTAATTGGTTCACAATGGGACAGCCAGTTTTGAGTCAATTAAGCTGAGTGCGCATCTTTATTCATACATGTATCTGTATCCCCAAAAGTTGAGTCAATAAACCGTCTGACCCAATTATCCGTGAGTCAATCAACGTGAGTCCACTGTAGTAGCCCTGCTTGGAAGGACATTGCTCAAATAGTTTCCCTGAGCCACAATTCCTCATAATTACGGTAATTTGCTCCTATCTTAGTAAGGGAGTATGGACAAGAAGACCATTTTCGGAACATTAGAGCACTTATTGAGACCGAGCAAGGGCTTCTACAACGCAGGAGAAATGCGGGCCTCTCTGTGAGAAATGATAGTCCACGACTAACCATCATTCATGATAATTGTGATTATTTATGATTACTTTTTAGAGCTCCCCTCGATACCCAGAAGGAAGTCTCGTTTTTCCACTTACTGCCTCGGGTTTTCTGTCGTCTTCCTCGCCAATTTGGCCCACTCATTGTATCTTCATCCATCCCTGACATTTCCAGCGTGGCGAAAGTGGACATGAATCCTTGATGGCACCGCCATCCACTCCAATATGCTCTTATTAATCGGCAACGCCAACTGCAAAAGGTTTCTCACCTCCGAACGTGACCTTTCGTGATCGCCAGACAAATTTGCATGTGCTCGATGAGTCGCAGTTCTCCGAAGAGCCAGTCAACATTTAAATGGTGGGGGTCTGCTCGCACCTGCCTCAGTCGTCAAGCAAATTATATGGTAAAATGACCCTGCTCTTGTTCGTCCTCTTCTGTGCCTGCTCCAGGGCAGAAAGGCTTAACGCTTTGGACAAAGATTTATCCTTCTTCGTTGGCAACAACTCCAAAGGATTGGTCACCATCGTATGCGAGGATCGACCCAGTTGTCAAGCTGTGTCTGGGGCTTTCATGAGGGACTCACTTTTGCCGACCAGATGTATAACTTTGGACCAACAAGAGTTTGGCATTAAGGACGACTTCACAGTGTACATAGGGGCTACTCCCAAATTGAACGAGCTGTTGATGCTGATCACGGGAGAACGGGTTCAGTCAAGTTTACTCTTCTTCCCCGAAGATCTCCAGGATCAAGACTGGAACGCGGTCAGGCAAAATCTCTCGACGCTGAAGAGAAATTCTCACTTTTACTTAGCCACCGGCACCTCCGTCCCACTCAGCTGGTATCGAGTCATCACCCTCAATCACCAGGCTGACGTGGTCATCAACGAACTCCACTTCCTGACACACTCATATATAGTAAAAGAAGATTATGACCTGCAGGGGGTATCAATAAGTTCCACCAGCGACACTTGGCCACCGTTCATCACATTTTACAACTGCAGCGATGGTTTGAAGGGATGCACGGAGAGTCACGGGCTCCTCCATGACGTGTCCATCTCGATAGAACAGATGTTCAACTTTACCCTGGATTCCAAGCAAGGACAAGAGGGTTGGGGAGTCCTTCCCATCACTGGTCCTTTCAACCTCAGTGGGACGTGGGGAGGGGTCAAGGGAGATGTCTTACATGGTGTCGACCAAATGAGCCTCTCTCCTTGGGCCCACTTGTCCCAGAGAGTGGACTTGTTGGACCACGTGCCTCTTGTCCTCTCTTCCAGAAGCATTCTGTTGTTGGTACCACAGAGGCCAAAGGTTGACTTCACACTCTTTCTGAGGCCGTTCACCGCGGAGGCCTGGGAGTTGATCATAGCGGTTTCAGTCGTCATTATATTGCTGGTGGCCGTTCCACAGCTATTTTATCCCGACTACGACTCGACCAATGTCAAGAAAGTCGCCTCAACCACTGCCTGGTCGTTCTTTGTCCTCATCAATGCGTTCTACGGCGGGGCCCTGACCATGTTCTTCACCACCGAGGAGAAAATTCCTTTTCAGGGCATCAGGGACGTCTTGCGGTCCAGCGACTGGCAGCTGCTGGCAATGGATGGTAGGGAGAACAATTCTACGATTCTTCTCACAAGTCTCCAGCTTCACCTCCTGCAGGAATGGAGGCGATATACCACGTCGACGTGGCTGCGGGAGATCCGGACTACAAGAAGTGGTGGGCCAAAGTCCAAGCCAACCCGGAGGAGCTCAAAGTCCGTGACACCATCCATGGCTTAGAGAGAGTGACGAGTACTCGGTCCGTTTTCCACGTCAGAGATGACATGGTCAGGCATGTGGTGAAAGAGAACCCGCACCTGGGGGAAAAGCTCAGGGTATATTCCACATAGTGGCACGTCTTCTCCGGGCACCACCTGACCACACCACTTGGTTGGCTTTCCAGGCGTTCGGTGATGAGAGGCCAACCTATTGGGTTCTCATATTCACCAAGAATTCGCCCGTGGCCCCGGTTTATCGAGAGGGCATTGGCAGGGTTAAGGAATCAGCCGTTCTGCATCGAGCAGTCATGAGGTGGGTGGGTCCCAACATCAGATCAGTCTCATCACTAAACATGGACGCCAATGCTCTCACCCCAGGAAAGGTACGAGTTCAGAGTTCCCTTTTGGTTGCATCGACAAGTAATGGCATGAGCCATTTTATGTTTATCCATCTATTTTCTTTTTTCCCCCCTCAGTCATTTCTGCCCTTTCTCTTCCTCCTTTTCGTCGATAGTGTCAGTGTCACACTGCTACTGCTCGAGTGTGTCCTCCACCAGCTGGTCAAGCACTCAAGACAGGACTGGGGGAATGCGTGACAAATGGCCTGCAAATGAGTGCCGGATCACCGAAAGACGACATCAGCGCGTGAATGTTTCTCGTGTAAACGTGTCCTTGTTCGGTCCCCTCCCTGCACAGTCCTCGCACACGTACGATTTTCAGGGGAAAAAAAATTGATTCGTCCAAAAACTTTTGGGGAGGAAAAAATGTTTCTGTGGAGACGCCCAAAAGTAAATGGGGCAGTTGCGTGGGTGGATAACGATGTTGGGGTCTCCTTTCCGAGAATAGTGCGCGCGCGCGCGCGAGTGCCTCGGAGAGAGAGAGAGAGAGAGAATAGTAAAAATAACGATTTCGCAAACGTGATGACGACGCCCTGAGGAGATTTGGTGGTTTCTTCCTCGGGCAAATTCTCAGAGAGGGGCGAAACCATCTTGTAAACTAAGCACACAGAAAAAGAGGGGAAACAACACGTGTGCTTGCCACACACATGAGGGGTAGGTAGCACTTATTTCTCACCATGGGGGATTCTTCGCAACCTTGGAAGATTGGATCAACTCATTGTCATGCATGCACAGAGAGGCAGGGAGGGGGGAAAGAGCAACGATCTCCAACAAACTATGCCAGGCACAAAAAATAAGGTCTGATTAATGGCAAAGTGAAAAAAAAGTCTGTATTGTCTGACCGAGTCGAGTCCTGACAACCCTTCTTTCGTAGGGAAGGGGGGGGTTCTTCAAACAGGAATGTAGAGGGGGTTTTGCAACCAACCACTGCAGTAATTTGTTTCCTGACAAAGGGGAGGTAAACTCGTGAATTTACCCTACTCCACCAAACATGGCCCGTGCATCGTAGCTGCTGCGACCTCCATTCCACGTATTCAGCACTTCAGCTTGATGTCTGGTGGAGAGGACGAAATAGCAAGAGATTACTTTTCACTCACATCTCTCTCTTTCAGCTCCACCAGACAAGATCGGTGGAGAAGAGCTCGATTAATTGTATACAGTGCAGTGGGTGTCAACAACAATCTTTCTCCTGCGTTGTCGACGTCATCGTCGTCATTATTGTCTGGTTGAGGAAAAGATGAGAGCGGCAGATAAAGAGGCAGGCGGGGCTGCTTCCCAGCGTGTCTTTGACAATTCTATCAGCTTCCTGCCAAAAAAGAGGCCAACAACCAAACTCTACCAGACAGTTTGAGAGCCGGGGTTGCTTTTTCCCCCGCCCATGGCCCAGAGGAGGTCCGTCCGGGTTCCTGTGGGCACTATGACTCGGCCCTTAAATCAGCTTTTTTGGAACATTAGGATCACGACGAAGATAAGTTTGTATTAAGCGATAGCCCCAAGAAAGGGCTCCCACTCAATCAGATAGCGCCAAATGTCATCTGACTTCTTTTTTTTCTGCAATCGGAGGATCTAAATTGGCGAACCGGTGACAAATTTTCAGGCCATAACTTAGCACTACGAGGGAGGGGGTGAACAGATTTCCATGAATTCCTTGCCCGGTGGGGTGCAAAGTGTTGCCAAAAAAAAAAAAAAATAGTCAGGCTGATTAGAAAGTCGTCAAAGGTCTTTGCTGAGAACTGAAAATTCTTCTTTTTTCCAGCTGGTTTCAGGGAATATTTCTTGCGTAGGAAGAAGGTTTCTTCTTTGGCGGGGTGAGGGAGGCCTCTAACGGGTGTCTCACCCACGTGGGGAAGGGAGGCTGCTGCTAATCGATAGGCAATTACAAGACTTTTTAGGGGAAAACAGATGACGAGAAAGATCCCACGTGTGAGTTGCGGTGTCATCAATTTGCAGATGAGGCAAGCAACACTGGCAAAGGGGCTTTCAGTTTCGTCCCACGATGACTGCCAATCTCGACCAGACAAAGAGACACTTTTTTTTCGCCAGTACTTGACTTGAGACGAGTGCTCTGTCACCGTACACACGAATTAGTCCCATATGGTGCCTTTCGTTCAGCTTGTATCTCCTCCCTTCAACATTCGAGGGTAGAGGAGCTGGAATTTAATTGATATATCCCCCCCCCCCTCAGATCAATTTTAATAAAATCTTAAAAATAGGTCAAAAATGAGATCCTCTTTCCTGCCAACGAGCAGGCCAAGTAGCATGGCGAGACTTAACATCAGTTCATGCAGCGTCTTTTTCGCTTTCCCAGATATCCCGCTGGGCTCAAATTTCATCATCTCCTCTCTCGCTTAATAAGAGGGGGGGGAGGATAGGGTAGGCCCTGCATAGGCCCTGCATAGGCCCTGCATAGGCCCTGCATAGGCCCCTCTCCCGTGGGCGGCTTTATTTTAGTGCAGAGAGGAGAGGGAGAGAGAAAAGACGGGAAGGAGTGACTTTTTCTCCGATGATTTATTGATTTGGAGAGAGTGAGGAACTCCACCGGACAAACGGCGGGCCTTTTCAGTGCTCCTCGCACTGCATACCGAGATCTAAGTGCGTGCGCAGCCGGTTCAGGCCCACAGGCTTGCCTGGTGGAGCAGCTTCAAACGTGGGAGTTCAAGGGAGGAGCCTCTCAAGGTATTGCCCTAATCTTCCAGGGGGGAAATGGGATATAGCAAAACTGTTGCAGGCATTTGCGTAGCCCAACCAAGTATGCGCACGGAGACATCTGCAATAGTTTGCGATATACGTCTCTAGCCTTCTCTTCCTACCTTCCATGACGTAGACGATGGACCCGATGTCGCCCTCCTTGATGATCAGGGACCCCCTCGCGTACTCCATCGGGTACATGCAGTCAACGATCTCCTTGATCTGGGTCGGCTCCAGGTTCTTCATGAAGTCGTTGTCCATGATCGCGCTCTTGATCAGCTGACGGGAGCTGGAAAAAAGGGAAAAAAAGAGGCCAGTCATGATGTGTCCAAAAGGAAATGATGGCAGGCCCGTGGAATTTGCGAACCTCATCGCAATTTCTTTACGAGAAGTGAAATAAAGAAAATTGGCAAACTTCATCCTCATCTTGAGAGGAGATGTGCGAATGGCCCGTGAAGAGGACGCGGCCCATCCGTGGCCAGCCAGACCCCTGCCTTCAGATTGTTATTCTGCTCATCAATCAAAGAGCTTTCGTTGCCAATGAAAAGGTCTCAATTAAGAATGTTTTAAGGCTCGCTTACACGGGCAAGAGTCTGCTTACTGAGGGGAGTGGGCAGGATTTGGTCAAGCTTGAACGCGTCCTTCTGCAGACGTCCGACGAACAACACAAAGGAGAAAAAGATCCTTGGGAAATCAAGTTTCATTGTGTGGATGTAGGAAGGAAGAGACGTAAAGCCCAAAATGGAAAATGCAACATGATCTATCATCAAATCGTCAATTTCTTTTCTTCAGCTTGCCATATCTCCCAACCCCTACAGTTACACACTTCATTATTATACACTAAGGGCTCTGTGACCACTCCATTGGACAACTAAGGGTCTTTGATGCAGTAACAACTCCTTCTCACATGACAAAGATCCGCAGAGAATGACAATTGGCCCGACAAAACTCCACCAGACACGTTACCAATGCAATAGCACAAGTGGCAGTGCCACGAAGGCTGCGCTGAGACCATCATTGATCTCCGGTACTGCTCGGGCAAACGTGTCCTCACAAGAAGTGCAGTGAGCAGGATCAGCAGCAGCATTATGTTCATTAATGGACCTCTTCTGCATTCCTCGACGTACTTGACTTTATATGTCTGGGTGAGCACTTATCGGGCGTCGGCAATTCTCAAAAGATATCTCAATGTCTTCTAATGCCTTTTGTCTCCATTCTGGAATGCAAATGCAATCGCTTCCCTATTTTTAGCCTCCAGGAAGGACATTATTCAAGATAATCTCGCACTATCAGGGCTAAGGACGAGATCACTTGGCAAGTAGTACTGGGGTGCAGTATTTTTGTGAAATCAATATTGAAAAATATACATATATTAGGCGAGTCCAAAAATGTCTGGTCAGACTTGTTTTCTTGGCCTTTGGCATCGTCACTGCTAGGAAGAAGAGTCCTTTTGGGGGGGGGGGGGAGGATGCTTCTCACTTGACTTCAATTTGAAATGAGTAGTAATTTCAAACAAGGCAAGAAACAGAAAGCAAAAAGAATTAGAGAAAACCTTGAATAAAGCAGACTTGAGTAAGTCACTTCGTATCACTGCAGTCATGCCATAAAGAATGAGTTAAAAGTGCCCATATTAAATTGTGTTTTAGGATTTTTTCCCCCTGAAATCTCAATATTTTGATCAACGACCTCGTCCCCCCCCCCCTCGTCAATGTCCAGAAAAGGTACCTTCTCCACCTAGCCTAGTAGGGGTTTCAAGTACTCGACAAATTTAAAATTAGCTGCTTGTTCAGGATTAGTGTCAAATGTCCAGTTGTTGGTCTTAGTGACCCATTTGTTCTGATTTGAATGATGTCAAAGTCATCAGGACGAAAGGTGAGAGTAAAGCATAACCGCAAGAAAGTGGTCAGGATCAACGCCATCGTGCACGCAACTAACGGCGGTAAGAGAACTGCTTGGTCTCATGCAAAAGACTGAAAAAGACATGAAAAAATGGTACAAAAATGAGACCAGACGTCCTTTTGCACGGTAACTTCTTAGCATCAAGGACAATGTACCAGTTGGCAAGAGACTTCAACTTTGCCCGGTACAATATACAAAGTAGACACACATATATAAGACTAGATTGGCCAAAATCGAACATTTTTGGAATCTGCCTGCATGCATCTGAGGTTTGTTGCCCAGTGCCCCAAGTGTTTCTTGAAACAATCATCTTTTTGACTCGTTGTCTCCTGAACCTTTCCATGTCCCACACAACTGAGCTTCAGCACTCAATCAATACGCACTGCAAGGCCAGAGACGACCATGGCCACGATTAACTCTTCATCCCACTCGACTAGAATGGATTGAGAGGGAGTCTGGCAACAAATATAGCACGCAGGAAGAGACTGACAAATATGTATATTAGGCTAGGTCGAAAATTGGAATTTCCCATGGGTGTCCACAATTTGTAGCCAGATACCATTTGAAGACTCTGTAGTCGAATGGACGTGAAAAAAAGCATTTAAAGTTGCATAATACTGTAAAATAAGTTGAAATTTTTTTTCTTCAGGACTTGCTCTAAAATATTTTTCTGACCAACTGGAGCAAGTCAGCATTTGGGTCGTGATTTTCACCCACTTTGGCTGCTTCTGACAACCACCAGAGCTGAAATCTACTTTCAC
>JAAUXU010010507.1_pt1 | contig 32015 bp, 29 predicted proteins | sample 7278151 | NCBI WGS metagenome assembly JAAUXU01 (sample SAMN14350113, study PRJNA611818) | marine sediment metagenome | isolation source: surface marine sediment (1.8m) | place: French Polynesia: Moorea | collected 2018-08 | reverse complement strand
CAGGACTTTGTTCTGAAAGGTCCAGGACTTTGTTCTGAAAGGTCCAGGACTTTGTTCTGAAAGGTCCAGGACTTTGTTCTGAAAGGTCCAGGACTTTGTTCTGAAAGGTCCTGGACTTTAATCAGCCCAGAGGTATCAAGAGTGTCAGTGCAACAGAATCGGCCTGCCAATTTTCGGACAACTTTAAGCTGGTGGCTCTAATTGGGATGAGGAAGACGAACTTGACTTTTCCCCCAAATGGTATCCGAATGACGAGGAATCCCGACTCGGGTCGCTCCTGAACCTGATTCCACCACAACACTAGTCCGTACGGTGCGTACACGAACACTATATGCTACCATACGTTGGCAGTAGGTGAGTGGAAAGTTGGTGGTCGTTTTTCTTACTTTTTGTTTGTCCCTCATAGATCCTCTTCCAAGAACGGCCATCTTGGTCATTGTCTCTTCCTGCAACCGCTTCATGGAGTTGCCCTTGGGACCGAGCAGCTTCCCCACGAAATTGAACTGTAAATGAGAAATGAATTACTTACTGTGCGTGGAGTTACAGCCACAAAGACGGATTGGGAGCGAGGGAGCGGAAATTTCTATTTTGAATGCATCACTTAGCAGCCTGCCTTGTTTGTCCAGGCAGATTTCCTCAGACCACAGGCAAGATGAATTGCAGTCCTTGATAGAACAGGAGGGGACTGCGCGTGACTGATCTGCCCGACTATCTGTATTCCGTGCGTGGAGTGCAGTTCAGTGTACTGTCCGTCATCCACGTATGTATGACTACGTTGACGTGGCTGATATTTGCACGGTAAGCACAATGCGCGATTTTCTTGTGGATATTGCTCCCTCTGTCAAACAATGCTGGCCGAGACCTCATGCATAGACTATGAGCGCGCCGCCACTGCTCATGTCTGTGGGTTCACGCACGTGCCCACAGTCGACATGTACGGCCTGCTTCGACGTGACGTCCGCAGGACGGAGGGAAGAGACTGAGGTGCAGAAAGTCGAAACACTTAAGTGTTTCCATTATAAGGGAAGTTTTATTGTTTTACTGCCTCGATCCATTCTTGTTCCTCGCGCATCCATTTGTCAACGGCCGCGGTCTTTAAAAAGCCGTTGAGAGGCGTATCCAGTGAAAGCTTTAGGAGAAAGAGAAGTGAGGAGAGATAGCTACTAATTTCGCCTAGATGTTCGCTGGAGAGTGACTATGCAGCAGAAAGCTGCTGGCGTAAATTGGGTGGAATAAAATTAACCGTGAATTCTGCGAATTCCCTAATGTGTGCGAGAAGGCGGGAATAGGAATTGCTAGACCATGTAACAGCAAAGCAAACAGTCTGCAGTTAGTGGCTCAAAACGAGCTTGTCAATGAGTCGTCGTGACTTTTTTGCCGTAGGCTGCCGCTGTCTTGCACCCGAAAGACCGTGTTTGAGAAATGAGAAGTAGGAGGAGATTTCTTTCATCCTAACTACAAACTTTTTTGCGCGCTGTTCCTTTTTTTTATCATTAATCATTCCGACTAAAAATATAACATCGATTTCTGCGGTGACGAATCACACAATTGTGTACGAGCGGACGTGCGTGCACGTGAACAGTAGTATGTGCAGAATCGCCTCACGTGCATGCGTGCAGAGTGTTTTTAGATGGACGGTACGCACACACACACACACCCATACACACACACACACACACCCATACACACACACACACACACCCATACACACACACACACACACACCAGCTTATGTACAGAAGGGTGAGGTCGACACAGCAGAACCCCGAAATGGCGAAACGGGCTCGCTCCGGGTCCCAAGAGAGTAACGAAATTAATTTATTGACGTGAACACTGCAAAGGTGTGCTGCCATCTTGAAAAAAACATGCAAAAGCAGTCCAACTTTGCAAATCTTCTGCGTTTGGTCCCACCTTTGGATGCTCTCGGACAGGCACAAGGACGCGGACGGTGAGTCTGATGGGCCTCTCACGGTACACGTCCACGTACTTGATGGGGTCCCGGTACGAAGCCTCCGTGGCGCTGGTGCCCGCAGGACAGTTGGACGGGCGTCCAGACTTGGCGGACTGAAGGCGAGAAATCTCTGGAAGGTGTTGAAGAGGCAGAAAATTAGTGCCCAGCTTACCTAATTTCCCACAGCTGTCAGAGATATCAACGATCCAATTATTTTCTCTCTGCCTTGTTTGCTCAGCTCAAAGGATCGTCGCTGGGGATCTGTGATTACTCTTAGTTACGAAACTGACGTCGACTGCATTTGTTTGGTCTACCCTGAATTATATTACCTCCATACCCAAGGGTGCCTTGGCCACATTGCCTGCACTACGACCAAGGCAGCGCGTGCTGTACGTACTTGAACGAGTTGCTGCTGGCTCTGGCAATCCACCAGCGTCACCCAGTCGACCATTAGTCGATCGCATTGGAGATCAGGCCTGGCTGACAATGCCAAGTCACTGCCGTGGCTTGGAAGCAAATCTGCCTCGCATGTTGGCAAAAGCTCCCCCCATAGTTGTGGGGTCAGGTGCGTTCGTGCGCAAGACACCTGGGGTTTTTCTATGTACTACTGCTCCTTAGGACTGTCTCATCCCGCTGGCCCCGGACATTCCTTGTCCCCCCGAGCATCCGTAGGAGGCAGATACATCGGCCGCTTATCCCGCTTGAATCATTGGCACTCGTTAAAACAAAATTGCGGCGCGCACACGAGGCCGCAAGCGCTATCTTCAGCGGAGAAAGTTCGAGAGAGATACTAACATTTCTTATTGTAGCTGAGCAGCGACTGCGTATACACGGAGTGGCAAGGGAAAAGAAAAAAGTGTCCGTCTGATGGGGGTCCATTATGACCTACCTCCTTTCTTATTAGCTCAACTTTCGCAGGTAGCGCAGGAAAGAAACATTATTGTCAAGAGGACGAAATGGGCGGCCGAGTTCACGGCGCAGCAGCAGCAGCGTCGCGCCAGCGATCTGATGCTAATAGCAGAGACGCTGACGCCGGCGAAATGAGCGGCAGTGGCGATTCCGATTCAGCATGATGACCTGACCACTGAGCTTGGTGCAGAGCAGACTGAGTAGGGGATATGAAGTGAAATCTGGGGCGATGAGACAGCTCCTGGCAGTCGTTGGCTCATCCACAAAAGAATCTTTGACGGCGATAAGTGCAGCGGCGCCGCTGACGCCGCGCATGGGTCTGTCACAACAAAGTATCGCTTGTGCATCCCAAGTCCGGAATGAGCCAGAAGGTCTGCTTAATAACAGAGCTTCGCTGCTGACATTGTTTCTGACTCTTTTTTTTTCTCTCTCTCTCGCTCGCTCGCTCCCTCGGCTCAGAGAACTAAGTTATGTGCTAGTGCAAATATTACAGCCGACACCCTGTGGGCCGGGGAGGCTGAGATCATCATTAATGGAGTATGGGATGATGTCGTCGTATATTTTTCAGAGTGGAAAAGAAAAGTGAATGCTGCGAAGAGCAGATTGCCTCCCTCACCTCGCCCAAGCTTTGTTTGAAGTGAAACAGCAAAGTTTACTGCTCGAGGAGACGAATGTGACTCGACGGAAGGTGAATCTTGTCCTCCCATTACTTTATACTCTCAGACCTGCTCACGTTGGGGGTCAGACGTGTGTCAGAAGCACTCGTACCAGATTTGGCTGAGTGAGTGCCAATTTATGCATAGTGCGGTCTCTCTCGCGCTGCTGCTCAACTTTTTTTTTTAAAAAAAAAGAAAAGATATTAATGTTATCGTGTCGACGGGAGGAGGTGGAGCAGCTTGCGGTCTGACGTTTGGCGGCATGAGATGGCAAGAGAAAGAAAAAGATCAAAGGGCTCCAATGGATAGACTTACTGACTGATGAAGAGAAGAAGAAAGCCTCTTTCTTTACCATGCTCAGCTGAATTGGCAGTGCTTGCACTGCGTATGCACTGAGTCACAACATAAGTACTCAGTAGTGGATCTTTACCACAGACGGTTTGGTTGGTTGAGAGGGCACCTTTTTTTTCAGAAGCCGCTCGCCAGACGGAAAAAAAGGGAAATCTGCTCGCATTGCAATCTGATGGAAGCCGAACAAAAGGGGAAAAAAAAATCTTCAATTTGAGAATGATGGGATTGAAGACCGACTCAGCTAACATGATTTATTGAAATGCAGAAGATGGTGAAATCTCTTTCGATTATAACAAGGAGGCTGAGATAACGTTGGACGACGTCTCGAGTGCGTGGAGCGTCGACATGGCGGACATGAGCGCGCAGGAGTACTTGGTGAATTGAGCACAGCAGGTGCATGAACTCGTGCAGTGACTTGCAACACTCTGGTCAAAGCAGCTGGCGAGAAGCTGGAAAGAAGAGACAAAAAAAAAGTAGAGCTGCGCGAAGTCACTTTTTCACGACTGACAGCAGAGCGAATTGCCGCCCTCGTAATGGTCGAGGTGAAAGTTTGCTTAGAAGAACTTCTGGATTTCGTAGGAGATGGAGTAAGTACTTGGGACACGAACCTGGTGTTTTCTCCGCCATGAGAGATTACTTAAGCCAGATTATACGCGCACTCGACTTAAGCTGGCAGAGTTTCCACCCCAACCCTCCCTTATTTGCCACTGCTCAACTTAATTTCGTCTATCTCTGGCTTCATCAGATTCCGATATCACTGGAGCATCCCAATGGGGATCAGAGTGTTGAGGTGGTACAAAACACATAAGCACGTGTATTTAAGGGTTAGACATTTCCCACTTCCTTTTTTCCTCCTTCCAATCTCCACTGTTCCGCAGTCTATAAAATAACTCACACAGCGGGAATTTCCAATACTGGATGAATGGGTACTGTCAAAACGCATCGTAAATAGGAGCATGCACACATGACTAAAAGGCTGCCATTGACATTTTTCTGAGCACGTGATTTCTGGAGCGTCTTGACGCATTCTTGGTTGCTTTCAGTTTTCTCATTGACTGCGCGTGAATGTGCCTATAACCTTGCGACTTCTTCCTGCTAGATGATGGACGGCGAAAATTGGATTTTGAGACGGGCGAAAGTAATTCTATAGGCCATAGAGGACATCAATGCTGTCATTGGGCAGACAGGAGATAGTGGGAAGAGGGCAACAGGGGAAAGAGGCCCCTTTCCAATGGCTTTTGCTTTCACAGGCAAAAATATGAGAAGAGGGGAAATATAACAGCCAATGGGGCTGTTGCTTGTCGCAGTGCTTTGACGGACCAGCCGCAGCTGGCCGAACAAGATCCATCTTTGCCGTGGGCCTCGTCGAGGACCTCGACGTCGAGGCACCAAAGTCCTCGCTTGCACTGTCGTTCCTTCATCTGACATTTTCGCTGGAAAAAAAAAAGAAGCCGCTGTCGTTCCACCATTGCCCTAAACAGGTCACAATGGACTTGTCCACGCTCTTCTCTTGCTCTGCTCTCATCACTCTCGACCTCGCGTTCCTTTCTACCACCCGGTGGAAGCTCGAAGACCGCCGATCACCGAGGCTCAGCCTCTGCCTACCTGCTAAGACAACCAAACCACATCGGGGTCGGAAAGAGCAAAGGAAGAATTGATCAAACATGGTCGCTGGGGCTTTCAGGCTTGACTGGAGGCGTCTTGACTGTACAAAGAACAAAGAGCGGGAGCGGGAGCGGAAGCGGGAGCGATGGCGGCGGCGGCGGCGGCGGCGGGGGCGGCGGCTGTGGCGGCTGTGGCGGCGCCGACGACGACGACGACACTGACGACGACACCGACGACGACGACACTCACACCGACTAATACCGATGCCCCTAACGATACTCACACTGCTACCAATACTAATTCCCGTACCAACACTGACACCAATACACCGCACTCCAACACAGTGCTTAGTGCGCTAATGAATACTCAAATACCGTAAAATTGTTACCTGAGGCACCGTGAGGTTCTTTGTTGTGCTATCATGATAGTGAGACAGCCTAACTTTTTTGTTGCGCCGAAGTGACAATCTCTTCCTCTTAAGCAAGAAGTCCTATCGAACTTTGGATGTCGCGTAGGTTTCTCTGGTGCCTTCCGTCTTCCCCTTCCACCCTGCTATCTCTTTCACTGATAAAGAAAGTTTCTTTTCGCCCAGGGAAAGGAATCCACGGCAGCGCGAGGCTTGCATTATTTCCCCAACAAAAGAGGCTACAATTACTGGCAGGAACCCCTTCTCACTACCTCTTTCCATCAACTTTAACCCTGCGTCCTATTTCTGCTCCCTTTTGGCCCTTTCTCTCATTGCTATCGGGTGCGGCGGGCTTGCAGTAAGTGAAATAACAGCAGTGCAGCCTGGGCATGACCTCTCTTAGCACGGCAACAAAGGTGGGAAAAAGAAGCCAGGTGTTGGCTACAGTAGCATTGTTTTCTCCTCTCAAGAACTCGTGTACAAGTGCGCACGTACGTACGTACGTACGTACCTGCGCACGCACGTACGTACCTGCGCACGCACGCGCATGGAACTTGCACATTTGCTTGATTCAAGTGGGGCCAGTTCAGTGGCTGCAACAATGACGAGTGCCACGCAAAGAGTCGAGAGTCATCCTCTGCTGAAGCGCACCAGGCCCCTCTTTTCACACGGGTATTTTTCACAAAGTCTACCAGCAGTTTCTGCCTACCGAATGTAAGCACTTATCTTGCGCTTTCCCCCCCCCCCCTCCTGCTCCTCTTCCCTGGAGGAAGTGCGTTCTGCTACACTTTTGTTAACAGTGCAATCTTCTGCTACAATGAGGGGCTCTGGAAGAAAGATAAGGAAAATCCAGGTCCAAGGCCTCACTGATTCACACGGGCAACGCGTACCGGCGCATATGCAAACCGAACTTGGCCAAGTGGCTCCAGAACTACGACGAGGTTGCAATAAAAGTGTAAGTGTGCACTCCTTGGTTTTATTGGGGTTCATATCGTGCCTGTGGCGGCACTTTACTGGAGAAGAAAGAGGACGGCCGCTCTAAGAAAGATGAGCCTTTCAGGGAAGGGTAACCAATATCCAATGTGGGCGTCAGTGGGTGTTTTACACACTTTACTGGCCAGTTAAGTAAAGCAATGAATATAATGGAGGGGGGGAAGCAAATATCTCTGTGCACACATCTGTACATGCATTCACTTTTTGGGCTAGGTCAAAAAGGGGTCCAGTTTGGATTTATCTGAACGCACTTGGACTTTGTCACCTGAGGTCCCATGTCGAAGTTGTTTTCTAGTAGTCGTTTTTGAAAGGAGGTAACGTTTGCGTTCCTCCCACAGTCATCCATGTTTTATGAAGCTAAGAACTGCAGTAAAACGATTGCAGTAAAGCTGCCTAAATTGACTCAAGTCACACCAACAACTGCTTAGAGGTGTTTTATTTGCTTAGGTATTCCATTCGACAAATATTTTTATTTCAAAAAAGGACTTGTGTCAATAAAATGCGCAAGTTGGAGAACTCGTTGGACTCACTCAAGAGATAAGTCTGGATAAGTCACTGAACAGAGTGAACATGCTGTCCAACATGAAGAACTCACTAGAGAACGTGAACACTGGACGTGACTGACCAGTGAGCTGTTAGAGAAGTTTTCTCAAACAGCTCACTGTGACTGACGCTGCAGCTGATGCACGCATCCCACGGTCAGCTCGTGTCACTAGCAGCCCGGGAGAAAATTCGACAGAGTTGCCGTAGAGCTTATGAAAGAGTTACCAAAGCGCGTTTACATCTCTCAATGCTGAGAAGAGGGGGGGGGGCAAGACTATAAATCTTTAATGGCTGTGGGGCAAGGCTAAAAAGGTTAGGTTTTTCCATTTCCGGTTCACTACTAAACTTTCAAATAGCATTGAGTAACCATAGTTACATGTCCCGCAGAATCCCAAATTTCGATCTAGCTTGATATGCACGCATATATGCATACATATACATGATAAAGAAGAATGTCTGTTGATTCGGGTATTCCAGACAGGCAGTCGCTGGACTGTGTGGGTTCACAGCTGGCATGGTGGCGTCTTTGGCATGGGTCAGGTCATACGGGGTGACCAGATACATCATATGAAATGAAAAAGTGACATGCTTTTTCGGTCCCCTCTCTGCCTTCAAAGTTTTATAGACACAGTACATAAGGATGTTGGGTCAACATCACAAATTTGACGTGGACCAGCTGAGTTACCATCTAGATGTAAAACTTGTATGCTGTGTATGCACTTCGTATTTACGACTAACACAGAATAGACCTCTCGCTCCGAGCTGGATGTACATGTGTGAACTCGTCCGAGTACCTAGCAGTCCTTGGACGTGGACGTGTTTCCCTGCACGCATTAATACTACACCAGTCCACTACGCAGTTCTTGTACTTGTACATTTACCCTTCAAATTTGGCCAAGCACTTTTTGCTGTGGGTCTTTGTTCCAACTGTTGAAAGAATCTGGTTCTATAAAAACCTCACTTCTCTTAGTCATTTTACCAGGGGAAGTTCTACTCAAATTGCAAAAGTAAATGAGTTCCTCCAGAAATTCTTCTTATACAATCCTTGGGGAAAATTGGGCTTCATCCGCTGCGCTGGCAGCTTCTGTTGTGGAATCTGCGCCTGAAATTGGTCGTTCACACCCTTAACGTCAACGTGAAGTAGCGTGATCAACTTTGTGACAGCCCATTTTTGTGCTACAGTGCCCAAAAGGGCGCTGACCTGTAGATGGCACCACGCCGCTGGGACTGATTTTGCACCCTTTATTGGTATTTTTTTGTTTTGCTTTTTCCAAAATGGGCCAAAATTTCTCTTGGGGATGCGTGACCCCCTGGCCCTCTCTTTCCAGGGGGACCCTTCAGACCGTCCCCTCCGCCTACGCTATGGATACGAGAAGCAAACTGTTGTCTGCATCTTCCTTTGTCTTCAGCATGCGCATAGCAAAGCCCTCGATGGGGGCAAGCATGATCTCACCCATCTCCAGTGCGCATAGCCCTGAACGTGCACATGAGTGGCGCGCAGGGGTGGTCGGGGGGGGAGTCCCCCCCCCTTGCAAGGGGGAGGGGGCACACGTTTCCCAGAGAAATTTTAGCAAAGAAAACTACCCCAAAAGATGCAAAATCTTTTCCAGCAACGTAGAGCCTTCTATGAGTGCTCCAGACTCAAGATGAAGTGTCACAAAGTTGATCACGCTTCATCTACTTGATCACTAGATCTTGTGTCTCATAGTCTCTCAATGATTGACTTGTAATTCAAACCCAAAACATTCCAGTCCAGCATATGCAGTCAAATTTCCCCACCACTGACATTACTTAAGCAAAAAGTGTAGTCACATCATGGACAACCATCTGAGCCATTAAGAAATTTCTTTATTCCTCGCCCCTCCCATCCACCTCTCCCTACAGGATACCCTAGCACATGTTTAATTCATCTCTAGACTTCTCCTTTCTTCTTAATTTCAAGGATATCCTTGTACAAAGAACTCGATAAGTGTAGGGCGAAGAGAGAGGAGAAGCAAAGTAAGAAGAAGTACGTTCTTGCCCCAAAAAGTCCATGAACTCGGCTATTATCACTTTTTGGTGAACGACAGATGACCAGAGAGAAAAGTACTGCATTGTTCAAATCAACTGGGCACGTGGTACGATTGGTCCAATTGCAGTGACAGTTCTAAGGTGGTTTTGGGATAAGGAGCTTCGGTGAACACGTGGGTCATAGAGGGTACCTCCGAGAAGAACACCAGTGAGGGAGCCAGATGGTCAGGTACATACTGTGTGGTGCAATAGACGGCTCGCACTGGCCCAACAGCAGTTTTCGAGGAGAGAGAAGTGGAAAGAGGCTTTTAACCCGGACAGAGACATTTTCCTTTCCCTACGCAAGTTCTTGTTCCACTTCATGCCATAGCCACACACGCGCACGTACTCACAGACGCACAGCTTCACACAAAAGTCTTTCGGCGACCGTCGACAGGAAAGCCTTCTAGTCCTTTTTCTCTTCTCCAGTGCAATCTATCTTTTATTCTCCCCCTCCCTCCCCCCATGGAGGGTCTGTGTGGGTGAGCACGTGTACGTAGGTTCAGTTACATACTGCTTCAAGCTGCTGGCCGTCGTTGCTTCATGATGTGAACACATACACAAACTCGCACGTCCAGCGCTACAAACGAACGAATGACCTCTTTCCCCTCTCTTGGGTTCGAAGGGGTCTGGTTTACGGCCTCCAACGGGCCTCAAATGAGCCTTCAATCTGGGCAAGCCAATGTCATCTTATTGCCCTTGCGGCAGGCGGCTGCTCGATTTTTCCCCTCCTACATCTATGTTCGCTTCCAACGAGGCAACCTGTGTCCTCCTCTGCCAGAAGTTAATGCCAGCACCACGACGAAGTCTTCATCAAGAGGGCCGACAGCACAGGGACATAAAGATCAAGCTTCTGTCTAATTTATGTACTGCCACGACACCATAGTGTGGCATCGCCTCTGCCTACGTACCTGTTTCCGTGTGTGTGCGCCCGTGTTCCGACATGTGCGTTATCTACCACTTACGACATGTTGGAATAGACACGAGAAAGGAAGCAAACAAGAGGGCACATAACTTACGACATGCATATTGGTATTTGTCTTTTCCCTACCTACTCTTGAGCTCATCGCACCATGTGCGTACGTACACGAGCCCCCAGCTCAGCGGGGAGCCCTGCATTGAGTGCGTGTCGATGTCTCTCCGCAACACATGGTGCTCAGCACTCCTCATGCATATAAAGGTTATGTGGATTAAAAAACCCATAATGGGCGCTAGTAAAAAAATCACGTGGTTACTCGTGCGTGTGTACAGGGAGGAAGAACGTTCTACACGCAGCCTGGCAACTGGGAGAACGCTCCATATACACGGATGAAATTCAACGCTGTATTGTGTGAAGACGCAATGATCCTTCAAACCGCGTTTGGCCAAATTCTGGTAACTGAAACGCCGTTTCAACAACTAAAGGTGAAAAATGCTTGGCTTCAAAGGGCAAAAAAGGCCTATTGTGTCCCCCAACCCTAAGTACCACAGCTTGGGACATAACGCCCCTGGCGAAGTAGCAATGATCATTTGCCAAGTGCAGAATCGGTCGCACTATCAATCCTTACGACTAAGAGCCTCCACTCAAAGGCCAAAGTAACAATGTATCGATCATCTTCATGCTCAAAAGCATGCTGCATCATGGCAGAACGCAGCAAGGCTGGGTGGTGATATGATCTAATCTGGCTGCTGTTACTCTAGTACTATCTCTGGTGGATTTGGCGAGTCGTTGCCCTTCTTTCTAACCTTGTTTCCCCTCCCCCTCCTCAAAATGCATGTATTTACATTGATTTTCTTCTCTCTTCACCGTAGGAAAGTCCAGCAGTTGTCTGAGTCCCCAACCCAAGCACGAACCTGACTTTCTTGGCGGAAAGAATCGGGGTGCTTTGAACAATGACCCAGAAACTGGGAGACGACGACAGAGATCCTGTGGTCGTGTAGGCGCAGATGAGGACGTGATTTCTGTCGTGAAGCCTTCCCAAGCGCGTTATAACGATCGAAATCTTCCGTCAAGAAGATCTCTCTGATGCTTTTACTCGTAGTTGTTGCTGTAGTCACATTCTTACACTTCCTCCGCTCCGTGGAAACTGGCGGAACATTTAGCGATTGCTCCACCAGATATGTAGGAGCTCATGACGATCTGCTCAGCTCTTGCTTCCGAACGACGTCGCTCGCTCATGCATATGTAACGATGACAATCGAGTGCGGAGGGTCCAATACGACTACCCTCTTCTCCATGCCCGTCTAGGTACGTACTATGTATGTAGATGAACCAGCACAATATGTATTGAACGTATAAATACTTCAGACTTGAAAGTAACGATATGTAGTTCCGTAACGTATGTGCGCGTACAAGTGAAAACACAATAAAAGACAGAAGTCGTTGCTCTTCTTCAGCTATCAATGTCTTTTCGGCTTTTTTGTTCTCTTTGATGGGTTCCCCTTTGGGGGGGGGATGGACAGATGTGCCTTTACAGATCTGGTGCTGCAGTAATAATGTGTATGCGATGTTCTTAAAGTACATGTAGTATATTCCATGTGGCACGCTGACCTCTTCCCTCCGCGGCTCTACCCAGTGAACAAAGTTTTGCCTCTCTCAGTTCCTGTCTTTCATTGCTTCTGCTCTTCCTGCCTCACTTTTCTCCTTGTACGAACGAATTGGTTTACGTAGTTATGTCTTGTTGCTTGGCAAAAATCAGATCTCTGGCCAACAGCTTGCGACGAGAAGAGATAGATCAGGGGAGGGCACAAGGAAGAAGAAGAAATAAATATTCCTCCGAGACTTGGAGTCGGCTGGAGCATAAGAGACTTCTGTTTCTTTTACTCATGCACTCGCATCGCGGTCTGTCTACGTAATATTGGCCATCATCGCTCCTCGGCCAGATAACTTACGTCGTGTCTTCTCATTGTTGGACGCTACTTCATACCTCGCACTGAGTACCTAGAAGTGCGGCCCACTCAAGGCGAATGTGTACCCATGTCCTGTATGTGTGTAAAGAAGAAAATCTAATGGGTCGGAGAGGCTAGAATGAAAACAGTCCCAGATAAGCAGAGAGAGAGAAGGATTAGGATGATCGCTCTCAGTGTGTGCTCAGAAGGGAGATGGATGCACGCTGCCGGGAGAGATGTAGAGCGTCCTTCTTACCTCCATGCATCAGCACGAGGACCACGTACCGTACGTGTCCAGCTCACGACAGCAGAAAGATAATAAAGAGTACATGCTCTGTCTTTCCACGAAGCCTCCATTGGTCATTTCCTCTCTGTTGCCCACTCAAACTGTTGCATAGAGTGATAAGTTCTCCATGGGAACTAACCCCAAAGGAGTCGGTCGCAGTCATGTTCATCCAGGAAGAAAACGGCAGATGCCAACTATATTTCACCAGTCTAACAATTTCACTTATTGTGTGTGGAGGAAATACCTCCGTGCTCGACCTCAAGATCCAAGCAGGAATGTAATATCATGAAGGAGAATAGCTTAATAGTATACCTCGTTCATCCTTGGCTTTTTATGAGTTACGTAGCTTCATATGTCCCACAGTATTTGAGGATGGCTGCGCCTCGACTTTGGCGCCACTCACCGACTCCTCATCTTCAGCTCGCTATTACCAGGACTTTATATGCGCAAAATCCGGAAGACTTTGCTTAATGGCAGAGTCCCCAAATTAAGCAGGGAGAGCGCATTCTCGACGTATAGTAGGTAGTTTTAGGAAGGGGAGTACTAGAGAAAGTCCCTCACATCATCCGGCAAGATTAAGTTTCCTCTTTCTCTTCCCCCTACCAAATGAAACTCGGAGTAGTCAACATGCCTCCGCACCAGCCTCTCCACAGGTTCTTACTGTTTCGCCGGTGGATGCCGGCGTATGTGTTACGTATCTTCCAGAGGCATGTCAGCAAGGTCACGCTTGATTAAAAGTAGACTGGAACTCAACCACAGTCTTACACTACCGCAAGGCAGGGTAACTTGAAACCATTCTTTCTCCAGGAGGTTAGCAGAGTGACGTATCATTGACTGAGCCTGCCTACGTCACAATTTCCTTACCTCCAAGTTGGCTAATCAGTAAGAGGAGACCCCGAGCACCTTAGCAATTGGTGCAGAGAACAATCTCTATTTAATCAAGGGAGTGTCTCCATCCTTTACACTGGTGCCGCCCCTGCAGCTGTCCGTTTTGGGTGTGGTTTCAGTACACTGCATTGCTCAGAGCGGGTGCTTTATGCCATCGTTTCTATGTATTAGAGCTCATAGCACTCTAAAAAAATGCTCTAGCTAGGTTTCAGGCCTGCCGCTGAAATGTCTGCAATGTAATTCCACAAAGAATGAAAAGAAAATATGAAAGTGAATGAATGTGTCTTTAGCTGCTCCGTACCTTGCGTACTACAATTCTGTCAGCTCAGCTTCATTTACCTTCACGCATGCAATACACATGTGCTGTAGCTCCAACTGATGGATACAGATACCTGTTACTCTTTCTCGTGCTCGTATGCGTGCGTGTGGGTGTTGCACACGCGCGCGTGCGTGTGAGAGAAGCAATTTTTTTCGCTATCTCATCTTTAATGATGCTTTCATGTTTCTTCTAAGAATGTAGACTGTTGTATACAGTACTGTACTTCATTGCCGTCATCTGGAAATGGCGTCGGAATTTGTAAAAGACGAGATGAAAGGCGGCAGAAATTGGCCTAATGAGGAGGCAAAAATTCAGTCATTTTTCCTGCTTAAGAAGAAGTGCTCATCCACAAGCTCGTGTGTACACTAGCGTGCTGACGCGTAGGCTCTGTGTGAAGCCATAAACCCCCTAGAGCATTTACATGGACACAACATCTGACAGTACGAGAATAGAGAGAACGACTGTAGAAATTGCAGTAGGAAACAATGTCAAAATCACTTTGGACTGCAGAAACGTCTTCATCTAAACTGATTGAAGCTCTTACTTTTGTGCACTAGCCACCACTCCCACAAGAGGAAGCTATTAGGACCAATTGCTGGCCAAACTGTCAGCACTCGACACTACACAGGTCAGGGACAAGCGTTGTACATGGTGAGGAACAAGATGGGAAGCTCTTAGAAAGGAATGGCAGTACTGCAGAAACACTGCTTCATACAGCATCAATGTCACTACAGCACTGGCAGGTCTACCACCAGAGGCAGGGTAGACACCGGAGAAGATGACAGTGAATCAAAAAGCTGCAGTCAAAGGTCTTACCCTAAAGATAGCAAACTCTGCAGCCTCCCAGGCTCCCATAAAGATGGTGGCAATGGCCGAGAGCAAGAGGCTTTACGCGGGAGCCGCTGCTTCGGCTGACAAGTTCTTTTCCGCTGAGATAGAAGACATCAAGATTGCACGTTTGGAGGCTGGACAGCCCTTAATCGGCCTCATCAGGCGCTCGGAACAGGAATGGAACAGCACAGAAAAGATGGTCTGACTAACTCTGGTGGACGATATTCCTGACAAGATGCGTCCAGAGACCCCTAGGCCTTGGCGCTCCTGGACCCACCCACTCCACAAAATGACATTGCGCATGCCACAGGTTGCCCCTGGGAAAGGTGAAGAGCAAGAGCAAGATGTGCAGAACACGATTTGCAGAATAACACTGGGCCCTTGCTTCAACTGTTGCTCGTTGAAGCCGGCAACTGGGGCCAGCAGGAGACCGAGAGCCAGGACGACGACACTGGAGCTTAGACCATAGGCACCGGCTGGAAAGTAAGGGGGCGAGGAACAAATTTTCCTGTCGGTCCTGCCCAACTTACATAAGGTGGATGAACTGCAGTCTATAAGGAACGACTGAGTAATAAAACTTTGCCAGGAGCGATCAAGAGTACAATGCAGGATCAGTGGCTAGCAAAAGAAAAGTCAAGCTCATCACCCGGAGGAGGTGATGAAGCTCGTGTCAGCAGAAAAGCCCGGGGATCTGAAGACAAGCTCGGGTTAGAGCTCCAGATTGCGAGAGTTGGCTCATGAGAGGGCATCAGCACGGAAATTAACGCTAAAAGAAAGGATTCTGCTCACAACAAAGTGTCCATGTAAGTATCCCCGTGCGAGTCTCATTACTCACTCTGTGTATGACGTGAGAAGGCGTAAGTGGGCCGCTTCGAAGGGGGACATCCAAAATTTTTCATCTGGCGAAAGAATTTTGAAAATCGGGCCAGAAACAACAAAGTTACTGCATCCCTAAAGTTGAACATCAATGTTTTGCCGCATGAGTTTAAACAGTTAAAGAAAACGGTCGCCCAGCATTCAATGTAGCAGAAATGGTGTTTAACTTTGGGATGCAATAGCTTTGTTATTTCGAAATTTTCTTTCCAGATGAATTTTTTTAGAATTTCCTCTTCGAAGTTACAGTATGTCAAGAAATTGGTGTCGGCTTTCAAATTTTCCTGCAACGCAAGCAGACAGCTTCAGCCTATTTTGCGCAGGACATCTTGTTCAGGATCTGCGACCAGGTACTTGTTGGTGCCACTCTCCGCCCTGGTGTTGCGTCAGATTCCTCCATAAACAGTGCTGTGGGTAGAAATATGAGTTTGAAGGGCCTCTGAGAGCCGACCTCAATTCCTTGACGCACTGCACGAGTCAGGCCAACCGTAAGTGAGTCCTCCATGACCTCCACTTACATCTCGTTACTTTTGGTCCATCCTGTATTGTGTGCGAGTACGAAGCGAGAGCAAGAAGGAGAGAAAAGAGGAAACTGTTTCTATCCTAGGAAAAACAGCAGACGTAAACAAATCTCCAGAAAAAGATAGAATATGAGTCCGGGACAAGAGCTGTGTGCAGCAAGAGCGGTAGCAATAGATTATTTTTCCCAGCAATATTTCATCGTTTTGAGTTGGCACGAGCGAGAGACGCATTGCCTGCCCTTTTTTTCACGTTTTCATTTTTGGAATCTCCTTCGCTCTCCTCCTCCTAAGTGTACACAGTGAGAAATACTAATGCATTTACGTGTCCTATGAGGGGCAGACTGTTGCAGGGGAGACAAATTTATATTTCGCCAACCACGCCAGGATTGGGTCCTCAAAAATGAGCATCTATACCCATACAGTGCCGGACTTACAGTGCAGTGCGTAACACAGCATGTGAGCAGGGAGTGCGACAGGTAGTTGTCAGAAATGACGTTCTGGGGACCACGGTAATCGTGTCCTATGTGTATGCGAGGGACCATGCCAAAAAAAGGGACGCATGAGGCCCACGAGGGACGTTTTGGGTCGCATTTGAAATAGCCCGTGGGGTACAAATTTCGGGTGAGAATCTCACACCGCCCCCGGCAAGCAGCGCGGGTTCAGCATTGTCGAGGAGTTCAGCACGTAGTGGGTGAAGCAAGTCCATCATGACAGAAAGGAAGAAATGCCTCCAAAACTTATCTCATTTCTGTCCTAGAACTCTCAACTCCCATAATTATTTGTTGGTCGGACAGATCTATCGCTGCCTGGGGAAGAAGACTCCCACAACTTTTCTTTTTGGACGTGCACCCATTTGGGCTCGTGCGTGCGTGCTGAATAAGGATGATGACTACTAGGAAGCGGCAAAATATGTTTTTACATGAAGAGCATCTCTTTTTACATACCGTAAGTACGTACAAGTATTGCGGACATTCCCCTGGACGAGCACGTACAGGAGAATGTGGCAGTACTTTCGATCAGAAAGTACTGTACATGCTTTATTTGATATTTTTTGTCCCTCCTGGCCATTGCTGAATGAGAGAAGTGGACTCTGGGGGTATTATGACCATAAATTTAACGTTCAAAGGGCTTACTTGAACACGGAATTCCCTTGGCTCCCTAGAAAGACAATGAGTTACAAGTACGCTACAACATGAACTTCAACGTGAGCTTTGTGACAAGGTAAAGCTCCTCGCTCCTGCTGACTCTAGTGATGCCTGGCAAAATGCGTTCATATGTATCGTCCCTTTTTCTCACATAAGTGGGCCGAGATGTGTCCTGGACAAAACGACATATTTTGCCACTCGAATATTAAATATTTCTCTCCAGTTCGGGGCATATTTTGCCGCTCCTTAGTGACGAAAAGGGCCAGGAGAGAGATGAAGGTGAGAAACACATTGGGGAAACTGCAGGTGGTCCCGGGCAGTAGATTATTGGCCAACAGACAGACTTTCGGCGTGTCGTGCGGGTCACTAATTGCCTGCTGCACCACTATTTTTCTCTTTTTTCCTATTCTTCTCTCGCCGCCCAGAGAAAGATCTTCTGACAAACATTTGTCACGGTCGCCAGAGTCCTAATCCGTGTTTTTCTTTCCTGTAACCTCATCAAGCGAAGGCACCTCGAGGCCCGACAAATGATGGACTGACCTGACATACGCAGGTCTGTCTTTGCTCTTCATGCCCGTCTCCTGCAGGCTCCTGTGCACGTTCTGCATATGTATTTCCTTGATGGCTATGGTGACGTGATTACGCACGTACGTACGTAGGAAGGAGCCCCGCACAGGCATGAGTGAGAGCAGCATGAACGTGCAGTGCACCCTGCTCCACTGCGAGAGCGCGTGCACATGGTACGTAGTATATGGCATGTACGGTGTAGTATGGTATGGATGGATGGGTGGATGGATGCGTGGGAGACACACAGAGAAGAAAAAAGTGGGTGGATGGGTGTCTGCTTGGATGGTGCAAGGGAAAGAGGAAAGTATAGTCATTAGCACACAGCATCTGGCTTCAAAAATCACCGGGAGGGAAAAAACCATAAGGACCCGCGGCCAAAAAAACACCCCCCTCCAAGCCCTTGGTTGGGTTATGGGCGCCATCATCGCTGCTGCAGAGATAGGCCTTCATTATTAAAATTGCACGTTCGGCCTTTTTTCACGGGCTTCACCCAATCCTTCTACTATTGTGCTACGCTGTCATCCTGGCGCAGTCGTCAATCTGCACAATAGATCAATTCAACCATTTTTCTCTCATTCGAGACGTTGTTAAAACTATCCATCATACACAATCATTCTCCACCGCTATGTGCACGGAGAAGAGATGGAAGATTCCTCAATTTCCAATTTCCAATTTCCCCCACTACGTTCATATCGTTTGCCAAAGGCCATGGGCATACGAGGCGATACAAGGTGAATTGGCTCCAAACAGCCAGGCAGCCAAGCAGTGACAAAATGGGCCAACCCAAAAGGAAATACGAAGAAGAAGCGACGCCCTTTGAACTTGACCCCAAGGTTAGCCTAAAACAGCTGATGCTCTCAGGCGCGCTGCGGGATTGGAGGGCCCCGAATTTCACTCCAAGTGTGCTCAGAAATACTGTGGGCAAAGAACGTGACTCTTATGCCAACTAAAGCAATGAGAGGAGAATCTGGGCAGCCTGCCTGCCTGCCTGCCGGCCTGCCTGCCGGCCGGCCTGCCTGCCTGCCTGCCCGCCGGCCTGCCTGTCGACCTGCCTGCCTTCGTTGTCTGTCCGTCCGTGTGTCCGCCCTCATGCCCGCCTGCGAACAAAGTGCCAAAGGTGCGCGCACCACACGGCACCGAACTATTATGCTTACGTCCCCACGGTAGATTTCTCGTAGGAATCCACCTACCGGCATTTTCTCATACTTATGGGCATGTAGGCCCTGGCCAAAGCGTACCTTTTTTTACGGTCTCATGAAACGCGGTGTGAGGCCTGCAAGACGTCTCGCATAATTGCTCCCACGTCTGATGCAGACTCGGGTGAATTTTCCTCACTTGCGACTTATACTGCTGGCATATTAATATTAGCCCAAGGTCGGCGTTACCATAGCCGCGCGTCTGCCGCTCGGTAGCACCGCCCAGTATGTAGTGCGCACCGAGTGTACGCGCAGTGCACGTAGCAGATACAAGGCTAAAGGAAATCCTTTCCATCTGTAAATGATGATGACAGGCACCTCGTGTGTGAGGTAAGGTGAGGCGGGTTATTTGCTACCTATCACTGCCTCTACTGCCGGTTGGCATTGACAGCAAGTGCGCGTAACGAACCAAGGGAGTCTCTTGTACATTTCCGAATCAGAGTATTCACAGCCAGCAGCTGCGTGTGTGAACGGCAGTGGGTAGGTTCACGGAGGTAAAGGTGCGCTCACCCTCGGCAGAAATGTTTGAAAACACTACCACAGGTGCTTACATGGCGTGCGTCTCGTTACGAACTGACGCACACCCACACACGTGGGTTTATGGTGTGTGCACACACGTCTTTGTACACACACAGCCCCGCGCACACCGACGTATACGTTTACTGTGTTGTGCTTTGTATGCATCCTGCCCACTTTCTTGTCTGCCCCCTGATTTCTCTCGGCCCTTGGCTGTTGTGTTGTGTACTCCTACTCGCACATACCATAGATCCCCTGGGTGACGTATGGAGGAGAAGAATAGGTGGAAGATGAGGAGAAAATGCGATCACTTGCACGATAAAAATTCTCTCAGGCTTCATCAGATACCCGACATCTCAAGCACGAACTACAGTAGGCTGGTACGATGAGAGTGCACGACTAGTCACAGTGAGAATTTATTTAGAGATGGGCTGACAGATTGCACGCTCCATATAACGGGACTGAGAAAACTTCCCTTAGATGACTTCTACTCATAGCCAAACAACAAAAAAAAGAAAAGAAACGTTCTTGCAGCTCTAACCGGAAGATAGCCTTATCTTTTCCCCTCTTTCACCGCAAAATGCAACAAAAACCTAACCATGGAATTTAAGAAATGTTTTCCCCCTCCTTCCCTGCTGCTAAAGTTTCTTTCCTCCTAGTGCCTTTCAATAAAGCGACCGCGGTTGTTATTTTTTCGCTTGCAGCCATTCTGCGCTCCTAAGTATAAGAAAAGCCAACAGCAGAGGGGGAAAAAAAGGGAGTGAGCGTAACCATAATGTGAGTACAACAAGAACACACCGCCAGTCGCTGGAGGCGAATAAAACAAGAAAGCAGAAGAATAGTGTCTACGTGTGCTGTACTTAGTCCATGGACACCAGTGCGGGGTTGATGTCTTTAGGAGAGACAAGGAAAGAAAGAGCATTTGAGTTTGTTTCGAGGCAGACGTGCAACACTGATCTCCAAGAAAAAAAAAAGTTTCTTCATGCACCTGCTGGCCTGCGCACGCGCACGCTGCGCGTTGACACAATCAACACTGACCCGTGCCAAACAAGACGCTGCCACAGGGGACCAATGGCATGCTATGCACGACTCTTACTTCTCCCTAAACATTGTAGCTGGCCCAGGTTATGCACTAAACAGCGGTTTGTCCTCGCACTACGGAGAAACAAAAACACCTGATACTGCTTCTCTCTCCCGACTGCTGAGTCAGGGAAAGAAAGGGCAAAAAGAGGAGAAAATGAAGAGAATTCTGTGGGGAGAGCGAAGGTGCAACACTGACACAATGAGCGATACGCCGAGGCGGCCGCACGGAGCGAGAAATTCCTTGCCATGTGGCCCGTGTCCAACTGGGATGAAAGGTGGCGGCGGCGGCAACGGCGGCAACGGCGGCAGCTACAATCAAATGCGCTTACACGACATGAGAGAGAAGTATGCAGAGGTGGCCACAAGCAAACACTTTTCTGCAAACACTTTTAAGAAAATGGCGATTTTCGGGGCTCGGAGGTCCGCGACTCAGGGCCTGCGACGCCCATAGGACGTGACTGCCCCACGTGCCAATGAAGATGGGGCAGGGAGGGAGGAGGGGACGCGTGGAGTGGCCACTGCATTTTGCTACTTGGGCCGGATCGATCCCGCCAACAGGGTGCGCACGAATTAGCCTTGATCGTCACTGGGCCTCCGTCAAGGGGCCCAGCAGTGACTTGGGCCTGTCCCATCCCAAGCAACATGGGGAGAAAGTTAGACAGTCTGAGCTTTATAAGAAACTTTATTCAAATGAAATTTGGCTTTCAAAAGACCAGGTTGTGCGGCACTTGAAAGCCTATAAAAAGGCCACTCGCCCAAGCTGAACTGGGACTCAAAGGGGCACTCCTCCTTCGCCAGGTACGAGCCTCCAAACCGATGCCAATGAGGCGAAAGTAAACGTTCAAAGCTTCAGTCGTATCAACCTTTTTGTCCATTTCGCTTCATGGTACAAAGCTGATACTGTAGCTCAGATTTCAAGCCCAGCATCAATGCCAAGCCCAGCATATTTTAATTGCTCTTTGTCTGACCTGCTTTCTTCGTGCTACGCGCACCCCTCAGTAGGGAATAAGCGTTTCTACCCGAAATTTCCTCAGGTCGTTGCATAGCAACTCTACGTAGCCATGGTTGATGCTGATTTTTTCAAAGTTTTCGGTCTGGAGAAGCGGATGATGAAAGACGATGGATGTTGCCATGATTAATTTGGCCAAAAAGTGCCTCCAAATTTATCAAACAATAGCCTAATATTTCTCTTACCGCTGGTGTGTGCGGAACTTTCTCCTCGGGAAGTGCGACATGATGAAGCCTGACTTATGTTGTTTGTTTGTTTGTCTTGCCCATCGTCATGAGCCAGCGCTTCTTCGGCCTCTGCGCAGTCACCGACTACGACTGCGACAAAATTTCCTCTCCGTGGAAGTAAATCGTACTTCATTTCGTGCGCTAATACTAGAGATGTGAGTCGATTTCTCTTAATGCTGATTCGTGCGCACCCTGTGTGGACCTCGCTCTCCACTTAGGGTGACTTACACTGACGGAGTTGAATGATGGATGACCTCCATGGTCATACCAACTGCCACTGTACTCTGCGGCATGTGTACGTACTTGGTATCTGGATGGAGTACTCGAGATGACGATCAAGTCTCTCCACCGGAACTTGGTGCGACAAAAATCCGCCAGAGTACACGGGGCCGTAATTACCGCCTACTCTGCCAGGGCTATCTCTTGGCAAGAGATCGCATCGTTCCAGACCTGGCGTCGAGCAATTTATCAACATTCTGTATAATAAAGAAAATTAGGCCACTCTTAAGCCCGGGCTAAGCTAGTGCGGAATCCACTTTGTAGAGACAGCGGTCTTAGTGCTGCGTTGTTGCACGCACGCCCAAGCGAGCACCAGGTACAAACTATGTACAGGACTTAGATGCTTCTGCTGACAAAGACGAAGCCATATCCTCCCCCCTCCCAAGAGCTGCGCTTCTTTCTTTCCTCGATCGTTGCTGATCCAAGAGGTTTATGCTAATGCGAGGACGTCGACGACGAAGCAGGCTGAAGTTTCGCAGCGAGTAAAACAAAGCCTACACTGCTGCTAACTCGAAAATATAGGACGAGCGGAAAAAATGCAGCGTAGCGTTAGTACTGCACGTGTAAAATGCGCCAAGTGGAAAACTTTGATGAGTTTCCGTGTCCGTGCACGTGAAAGATAGAGCCAGCCACAGCTTAAGAGGGCCATTAAGCTTACCCACTTGTGTCCCCCCCCCTTGCTTCATGTGTAATACTCGTAGGATACGTGTAAGTATCAGGAGAGGTTCACATTTTACGAGCATGACAGCGAGATGGTGAACAACTTTTCTTGGTCTCCGTCACCGTCTATGCGAAAAAGGCTTCCTCCTTTTCCTTGGAAGCTCTTTTCTTTGAATGGCACGTGCATCCAGCTCAAGGTGCTTCTCTGTCGCTCATTCATTGAGCGATTCCTCCTGCTTTTTGGTACTTCTCTCTGCCTGAAATGGATGGCTGCTCTGCTCGCTTCCTTCCCAAAAACACCTGCTGAGTGATACCAAGAGTAGGGAAAAACATTTTCCTTTTTCTCTCAGCATTTTCTGGCGAACAGCCTAATTCCGTAACAAATGAAATGTGCGGAAAGACCGGTGAGCCTTGATGGTCTGCAGGCAATTTTCTGCCTTTTTTTATCGCCAGTTTTCTCTTCAGTAAGAATGAGAAAAAACAGCCTGGCACTTTGAGACCGTTTCTGCTCTAATTAAACACGCCAAGTACAAACATACAATATGCGGCGATAAATTTATGAGTTCAAGCCAGGATGATGGTTACTGTGCGACGAAGGCCAGGGGTAAACACTCATTCATACACACTAGACAGTGCGCAGATGTCAGTTTAGTGTGAGATTATGGGGGTGGATGGGTATCCCCTACTCCTGTCTGCAACAGGACTACCTGAGTGCAGTGCGTATGGGAGTGGATATACAGCCGTACATACATACGGTGCGCGACCTAAACTGTGAAGCGTCTTCTTCCCGCCAGGCTGAAGCCAGAGAAGTCAACCGCCCCATCAAGATCCTTTTAGGACACCATTACCACCTTGTTATGTTTGGCCTATATTGCTTCAGTGGTCACAAATCACCGACTCCATGACGCTGGCGCACCAGCCCATCTATTGCGTGGATCATTATTGGTGCTGCCTGGGTCGGCACCCCAGCAGCCATCCCTTTTCTTCATTGGGATGACCACACAGCCCCAGCAAGCGTCCCATAATTAACAACAGGGACCTGGCCGATCCTTGGGGTTAACCCTGGACTGCTATGGGCACTATGGGCGATGGCAAGGGATTACCTCCAGTATGTACGTACATGGCAAGAGGAGAGACCTCCTTAAAACAGCCCTCAGAAATTAATCATTGTCAATTGAAAATATTCTTCTACGTTCGCTTTTCAACATTGGCATCCCTCCCTGAATTGATGTCACGCTATCCCATTCTTCTTCAGGCACCTCTCTGCAGCAGGAGTCTTGAGCACCTGCTGAGTAGAGAAGTCTCGGCTTGAAGAAGCAGACTTCTTTTAGCTGTGGGAACAGACGGAAGTCTGCAAAGGACACATGGTCACCAAGGAATCAAAGAACTTCCACCCGTCCTTCTCGTGCCTCTGGATAAAGTCCTCTGACATCTCTTGCTGCTGCTGCTACTTGTGTGTGTCTGACAGAGCGGGGGGGACCCACCTGGGGGTCTCCTGGCTTAGCTTGACATCGTCGGCCAAGATCGTCTGAGCCGCCCCCGAAAAGCAAGGCACAATTGTGACCCTCTTGCCCCTGATCGAGGAGCACCTGGTTGGTCCTCGTGTTGAGAGGGACCCTTCAAGGTCATAGCAGGGGTGCAAACCTACGTTCCACGGGAATGTTCTCACCTCCGGCCTTGAGGTGGTTGAGAGAGTCGAAAGCTCTGCTGGCCTTTGAGCCTTGGCTCCGTGGACCTCTTGGTGCACCCGGTAGGCCTTGGTGGTAGGCCGACTTCCCGGCTTTCGAGTAGGTTTCCAGGAGGCCTTGGACCATCGACGCGTCCTGCTGCGCCGTGGCGGAAAATTTTACGAGTGGAGGGGTCACCGTGACTCGGCAAGTTCAGACGACCCTGGTGGCAATGTTTACAGTCATACTGAAATGTTCAGGGGCTCAAAATGTCGTAAATTACGTTCTCTGTATTGGAAAAGTTGAATTATTGATGAGAGTGCTGAATTAAATGATTTAGGCGGGCTGCTGCACTCCAAGTTGTGGCCTCGTGTTTGGAGATTGATTGGCAGTGACACGGTGGAAGTGTGGCACATTTGGAACGAGTTCTTATTTGAGAGAAGCAAACGCTAACTTTTCTTTGCACATACCTACTCATAAGGGCAGAAAAGAAGAAAAGTGTTCATCATTTTCATGAATATCTTACCATCCGGATTTAGGGACCCAGAGATGAAGAGATCTTCCCTGGGAGACTCAAAGCACTTGAGTTAAAAGAGGATCTGCAGAACCTTCTATTTAACTGCATTTTCCTACTAACTTTTGTGCTGGCAAGTCCCGAAGAAAAAAAGCTACATACTTCCTCTTAAAAAGTTCGATAACGATAACTCCAGTCGTTTTGGAGGAGGTCGATAACAAATAAACCCCTCCATCCATTACAATAAGAGTGCCGCTATCATATAGCACACGCCTGTAGCACGTTCATATGTAGGGCAAAGTTTTTCATCGGCGCCCCGCTTCATCTCGTTCTCTGAATCTTGCTATTACGTCTCACTTTTTCTCCTGTTTCTTCACCCTCCCTCATGCCAGATTTGCTGCTCGAAATATTCGCGCTATAAATAACATGGGAGTTTTCATTTCGACGAGAGACAAGACGTGTGTGTAGGCAAGTGTGCCTGCCTGCGTGCATGTGTCTGCATATTTATATATATGTATATATATATATGTAAGTTGTGTAGGAGCAGCCAAACCCCACGCTCTGTACAGCACAATCGTACAATAAATACTCCCGGCCCAGACGGCTTCCCCTACATACGTACCTACATGTGGTATACCCGACAATATACCATACAGAGCGCCTTACAAAAAAGTTCACACAGTCGCGCATAACGAATGCGAACTGCTGCAGAGATACGCACGAACAAGGATGCATCTTCCTCTCTCTCCAAGCAAACAACTGGATATTGCAGGCGAATGGCTTTGAGATAGCCTTGCCACTTTCTCCAACTTTCTCTTTCCGCCCGCAAGGACCCCTTCCTAAGTGCTTTAGAGAGGCTAGTTCTTACCCTCACACTATACATAGATGTACTACAGCGCAAGTGTCTACAGCTCTGGGGTCCCCTATGCACTGCAGAAGTACAGTGCAAAAAAAAATAGCCGAGGTCGTCCGAATGTCCGACCAAGTTTGGCATGTTCTTTACACTAAATAGCATAGATACGAGCTGCCACACTTTTCTTCTTCTCATACTTATCGGCTCATGTCACTTTCTCAGAGAAGAGGACACTTGAGCAGAAAAGCCAGACTCCTTTCCGTTAACCTACAGATGTACAGTTTGTACCTACATTATCGTTACTGCTGTACTCAGTATGTATGTACAAATATTACTACTTCTTCAAGACTCCCTCGAGGACAAGAACTTTATAAGAAAGAGGAAGAAGAAAGCACGGCAGTGACAGTACAAGTATAGAACGAGGAAATGGAATGAGAGTAAATGTAAATTCGCTCCAGTCTGAAATTATCCTCGGGCACAAAACTTGTATTATCAGAAAGAGAAGAAGGAGAGAAGGAAAAAAAAGGGGGCAACTTCAACCCTGCAGCCTCCGACGATGCCAAGTGTGACGCCAGCGGGAGCAGCACTGAAAGTAACCAAGTCAGGTGGGGGAGTGGGAACACAGCAGTGCAAGCTTGTTCATCCGCAGTGAAAAATGCTGCTCCAACAATCGTTTCCAAAGAGGCAGTTGCTTTTTTTCCCCTGGCTGTGTTGTTGTTGTTGTTGTTGCCGCTGCTGCTGCTGCTGCTGTGCCTGCCATTAGTTCAAATTGAAAAAGGCACTTTGCCTACCTCTCGCGTCATTTAGTACCAGAGACGTAGCTTCTTTCTAGAAGGGGGTGTTTAATTCCGGCTAGCCGGGCTCAGCCGAGGAGGCGGAGGAGGCATCGCTTTGGCAGAAAGCCTCTCCAGGGACAAGAAGGAGAAATGGCTCAACGTGAAATAGATTGTGTCGGGGAGGCCACTTGAGAAATATGGGGATTATTCAAGGGCCGAGAAGATGGAAAAGAAAGAGAGAAGTTTGAGGATGCAAAACGGCTCGAGCGCCTGAGTTTTCGCTCTCTTTCCCTAGTCGTTCCGAGCTGAGATTTCTACTTTATCTGGCTCAACTATGTACAAGTTAAATCTTCCTTCCGACTGAACAAGACGTAGAAAAGCAAAAATGAATGAGCGACTTTTTCCTTCTTGACACGTGCATACACAAGCGTGTGTGCGTGCGGGAGACCGCGTGCGTGTTTGTGTGTTTGCGTGCTGTCCCTTGGACAGTGGAGGCTGAGGCGGCGGCGGCGGCGGCGGCGGCGGCAAAAAGCAGAAAGTTTGAAAACAGCCGCCCCTAATTTTTTCGATATTTTTCTCTTTTTTCTTCCTTCCTTTCTTCGCTTTTTCCTGGGTCTGATATGGCAAGCAGAAAAATGCTTGTGGAGCTGTCGCCGAATCCTAATTTTCCTACTTTTTTTTTTTTTTTACAGCAGCAACTTTTCTTTTCCCCATGTGAAGAAGGAACTTTTGCTCCTACGTTCTTGTGCGTAGCAAATTGACTATCTCAATCTCTTTCCATGTACCCATTCTTCTTCTGCTCTCAATCTACAGCTATTCTGGGCGCGGATAAATGTCCGCATCCGATTAAGTTTGCGAAAAAAACTCCACCACGAATTTGCATCAATTGGCGATTAGCTAAAACGAGAAAAGAGCACAGTCAGCCCAGAACGAGCGTCCTGCGCACCAAATCGGGGGGAAGAGCAAATTACATGTACTGGCACTTTAAGTGGACTGCATGCTTAGAGTAGGAAAGCTACTGTTTGTAGCTCCCCTGCCATTGTGCACAAGAACGATAACTTTAGAGGACTCGAAGCCCAGCAGTGGCTGTAATCTCTAGGAAGAGTCTTCTTCCCTTCGGCCTCCCCTACATTCCGATAGACAAAAATCCGGGTCCCACTTCTCTAACCTGGGATAACGAAGAAGTGCCTGGTCTGGTTCCCCCCCCACCACCACCACCACCGCCACCAAAAAGCCTCGCTTGTTGCCTGGTGGAATGCTGGAGGAACGACGAGCGAATGGGGAGTGAGGACAGCATCCTACTCTAAAAAAGTGCTTTAAAATAAAAAAAAAAGGGGGGGGTCGTTGGCGGAGTCAAAGTCTAGTCTTGTACGCGTCGTCACTGCTGCTTCATCTTTGGGTACCAGCAGCAGAAATTCACTTTCCGTCAGAATTTATCGGGCTCAACAGGCATTCGACGACGAAGATGAAAGCGGAACAACCGCCGCCGACGCCTAAAGCCCATAACCTCGGAATTGTGGGCAAATATGGGGCCACTGCAGAGGCTGGAGAAGAGACGAAGCCTCTCAATTCCTGATTGATCACCCCCTCCCCCTCTTCTCCGGCTTTCGTCTTCCCGTTTCAAATGTTTGCGTAATATACCCACAGATCCTGACTGACGGATCTTTTCTCGGTTGATGCAGTCGCCAGGAGGACGTGGAAAGCACGTCTGGCACTTCTGGTGGGTGCGGGGCTTTCACTGCTTGTTCGAAAAACACCAAAGCAAGGGCCAAAATTCACTTAGGTAACTAGTCCATCCGGGCAGGGAGAGGCTTTTTGGCCCGGAGAGGGAATCCCTATGCTCGGGTGCCACACGAGGATTGAGGTACACAGAAAGAGGGGAAAGGCAGAAGAAGAAATCTGTCTGACTGAGCCTTCAGGAGCTTACTTACTGCTCGTTCTCTTCAGTGCTGTAGGGGTATCACTTTCTCTGATCAATTGCCGATAGAGATTCCGGAAGAACGAATGGGTAGAGGGGTGATTTTTCCTTGCCGAATCTCACGACCCGCAAAAGGCTTCGCTTCTTTTCTCGAGCTTTCACATGTTAACCAAAAGCATCGATCGGACTTTTTGTCGCTCACCTTGCTCCAGTAACTTCAAGGCGTGATTGGTCCTCTCTGCTGTGGGCGGCGAAGATGCCGTGGATGTTCCGCTGCCCCCACCGCAGCCGCCGCCGCCGCCGCCGTCGGGGGCGGCAACTTCGTCGCCGCGGCCGCCAGAGGCATGTTGCTGCAGTCGCTCCAAAGCTTCTTTTTCCGACTGGAGCTCTTTGAGATACTCTGCGTCCTCTGGGACGGCTGCGGACGCGGCCGATGGTTGGTCCGAGAACGGCGGCGATGCTGATGAGACAGAACGAGAGGGAGAAGATCGCTCCAACGAGTCGTTCTGCTGATGAGATGGATGCATAGCAGCGACGCATTGCTGAACCGGCGAGGACGTCTGCTGCAGGGCGCCCATGGCGGAGGTGACGCACGGCTGCTGCGTCATGGCCGCGGTGGCCACGGCCGACAGCGGCGGCGTGCTCACCGCACCCGTGGCTGAGAACATGGGGAAAACGGCGGCAGCCATCTGAGGAGTGAGAGCCATTGATAGAGGCAAGAGACCACCGCCGGGCACGGCAGAGGCCATCATCCTCGGACAAGGCTAATGAGGTCTGACATAAAAAGAGGGGGGGAGGAGAGCCAGGGCAGAGATAGCTAAGGTTTTATCTCGGCGTTGACAGGATCTTTTCTTTCTTCTTTCTTAAAATCGGCAAATTTTTTTTTCCAGGAGAAGCCTTCGGTTTTTTATCTTGCCTTCCCGGCGAAACTCTATACCGGAGAATTGCGCAGCTTCTTGCTCGTTCACTTCCAATCTTCGCCAGAAAAGTCCCTGGGCGCCAATTTACTCCAGCCGCGAATTTTTCTTCCTCCCACTCTCGTCGTCGTCCAGTCTTCCTTGTGATAATGTTAACCCTTTTGATCTCTGGCACTTCTACTTTGACTGGGATGAGGTCGAAGCAGGCGAAGCAGGCGAAGCAGACGTAGGAGGCGAAGCAGGCGAAGCAACCGCTTCTCTCACTCTCTTTCCAATGACTGAGCCTTTTCTTCTTCTTGTACCGCTCGGGGAGAGGTTAGTGAGAAGAGAGCGGCGGAGTGAGGAAAGGCCAAAAACACATCGATCAACATTGAGGGAGAGGAGGAAGAGAGTGAGTGCTGAGAAGAGAATAATGCTACTTGGGACTAGGCGACAACCTTCATAATTACTCCCCGTTGGTTGATGACGAGTCAGTGTTGCACAGTGCGTCTGTGAGTCAGCCCCTCCTGTGTGTACGTATGTGCTTTCCTCACCTTATCCGGGGCTGGGGAAGATACACAAGTGTTACTTCTTGTTCTCTCACACTTCAGGAGATTATTTTTTCTTCTCTGAAAGGCCCTTTTGACGGCGGGCCAGCCTTCTTTTTGCTACACACCATACCTATAGTAAACTATACACTACATATATACGCGCTGTGCAACGGACAATACGAAGTGCTGAGCCCTGCCAAGGGCAGCAGTGCCGTGACCCTGTTCTCAGTCCTCTTTGCCGCGCTCGGTCCCTTCCGCGCCGATCCCTGGTGCGTCCTCGTCTTCGGAATCAGACTGACTGAAGATCATCACATCGCGCTTTGCAGAGAAAGAAGGCAGGAGGGGGAGTGAACGTGTAGAGCGAGCGCCTCTGCCGCTGGCCAAAGAAGAGTCGAGCGCATGCTCGACAAGAATTGAGATGCACGCACGTTGAGAAGAGCTCACGCGCGCAAGTGCGCACCGGGGTGATGCAAGTATGGGCCAGGGGCTGGAGGGAGTGACGGATCCAGAAGAGGGGTAGTCTGATAGTGGGTGTGATGGCTGCTGGACAACAGAACCTGGGGTGTCCTCCTGGAGACCTCCATTGAGCCGGCCTCCAATGCCCTGGCCGGCCATGTGGATGGAGTGGCCGCTGCCGCACCAGCCGTGGAACTTTGGGATGAATGAGGAAATGGAGCTCGATTCTGTGGTTCTGTCGCTCCCTGGACTCATGATTTATTTTGCCCTTTGATCTATCCACCAGGTCGTCCATATATTCTTGTCTCGGAAAAGTTTCGAGGGGGGGGGGGGGGAAGCTCAGTCGTCAACGCTGCGGATGTCATCGTGGGTAGTGTTGTGTTACATGCTGCAGATATGATACACTCAGTTCAAGCTAAGCACATTGTGGATCTGTAGCACACTTGGAAATATAGAGCACCTAAGGAATATCTAGTTATCGTCTCATATGTACAGGTGTCTCCCATCCATCTTGCAGAGGAAATACCGGTACGTGCAAGGACAAATTGTTTGCTCTCCTGCATGGCGTGTTTGACAACAGTTAGAGAAAGGAAGAGGTCGCCGCAGGGCTTTCATGGGCTTGCCTGCATCGGACCTATGTGACCAAGTGAGTGAAAGACAGAAGAAGGACACCATCTGCTGCTGCAGAGACGACGATTTCTCCGCCGCATGCGGAGCCAATGAGGAAAATTAATGTTGCGCACAGCTGCGGCCTCCATTACCTGGGCAATATGCACAGTTCATATCTCTGAGTATCACCACCCGGCACAATTAGCAACGGACTTGCCTGGCATCCCATTGAGTCCATCGTCATGAGCAATTTCATAACGCTGGGAGTCTCCACCTGCATTCACGGCTCGTGGCACCCACGGCCTGGAGTGACGTGATCGTGCACTCAGTCAGCAAGTGACTCCTGGGCCGCACAGTACACGAACACGGATGGACGGAGGACAGGCGACCGGCGGGCCGGCCGGCCGGGCCTGCCGATCGAGCGGGTAGAGATGAGGAATGCAAAATGTGCCTAACTGCCTGCCACGGTGTTAGCAACAGGTCAAAATTGGCGGGACTAATAAGACACCCGATATGTTAGAAAGCGAGACCAACGAGTTCTTTTAGACGTCGTTGTTGTCCTCGGCCTCGGCGTCGTCCTGCAAGCCTTGTTATCAGCGGAGCGACGATTTTAGCGAGCGAAATTTTTTGTGTCCATCATTGAAACTTTTGCTGGGAGGAAGGGGGAAAGGAAGAGAGACAAAACTCGACCTCCCCCTCGATCTTTTTCCCTCTCTTCTGTCCGCCGCAACTTTTTTGCTTTTAGCCAAGGTTAATACAGAAACACTCAGGTTGAACCGAGGCCTCGACTCGGGGGAGTCCGCCCGAGCCACTGTACTGACTCGGAACAGAAGAGGCAAAATCGCCGCGGCGAAGAGTGAAATGATCAGCGCAGACGTCGAGTCAGTGGTCGGAAGGAGGGTGTCTTTCCGGGCAAGGCTGACTCATATCGCAGGCCGGACATGCTGTAAGATAGGTGGGCGGGTCATTCATGGCCAGACAGACTTCGCACGTCTCGCACGAATACGTTCATGTGGGTGGGGTGGGGTGGGGGAATAAATTCTT
>JAAUXU010177541.1_pt1 | contig 32030 bp, 37 predicted proteins | sample 7278151 | NCBI WGS metagenome assembly JAAUXU01 (sample SAMN14350113, study PRJNA611818) | marine sediment metagenome | isolation source: surface marine sediment (1.8m) | place: French Polynesia: Moorea | collected 2018-08 | reverse complement strand
TTTCATCTCCCCCCCCCCCATTTTGGTAATTAAGACAAACTTCTCGCGGGCCAAAAAAGGAAGGAAATTGGGTTTTGAGGAGTCGTCGATAGGAACTTTCTTCGCCAAGTCCTTCGTCCCTTATTCTTCTCTATTCTTAGGGGTTTTTTCCTCCAAAAAAGTCCCCTGTTAGGGGGAAAATGTCCTTTTTGGTAGAACGAAAGAGACCTAAGATTGAAGATGCTTAAGCTCTTCGAGGCCATTTGTCCTCGCGCTCCTCCCCAGTCTCATTTGTTGTCTGCGGAATCCGCGCGTTGGAGGGGAAATGAACGTTAACTGCGGATCAGGAGAGAGATTGACTAATTTCCTTCATTCTACCTGGGAATCTCCCCATTGCTGGATCCCTTTACTCGGCTGCTTTCACCAAGACGTTTGTCGACTTTTTCTTTCGTTCTGTTTGTTCTATCCGGATCAATACCTTGCACGTACGAGAGTCTCCTGTGTTGTTGCTCACCTTGGGATTGCTGTATTGAGAGCTCGTGTGTGTGTTCGTACAATAGCTAGAAGCATTTCTCGCAGAATGTCAAACCGTCGAGCTCGAGGTATTATTCAGGCTTTCTGCAGTCGAATCGACTCTGCAGTGGGTATTAGGACCGAGACGAGATTGATCGTAGCCAATGATGAAACCATTTCAGTGCAGGAGTCATTTCCTTGACACGGAAGATGTTTCACGCGTGCTACGTGCTCAACCCCTCCTTGGAGTTGTTATTTGCCTCGTGCAGATGGAGTTTTTGGGGCCTATCAGAGAGGTTCCATTCCATTTCCTTCCTGGCCATTGTCCATGAAGGTCCTGGTGCACAATATCGGCACACTTTTACTCGCCTCCGACCTGCATTAGCAGCGACTTTGGGAAAAAAAATGAAAAGATACACCTGTACAGAGCAGCAAGCGAGTAAACAGAACTTAGTGGCAGCAACAAAGTCCGTTGAGACAACAAGTCTGCTCTCATATGTATTGGACATTCTTTAAATCTCTTCCTGTGTGCTCTATTTGGCCCAAAACTCACTTTGAAGCCATTCCAGTCCAATGGACTGAAAAAAAGGACATGGTTTGCGTCCCCTCTTGTGTTGCTGTATGGACTGCCAGAACTGTTCTTCAGTACGGCATAGGAACTATCACGAGAGAGCCGGGTCAGATTTTGTTTGTTTGTCAAAAAACTCAATCTTCACTATTTGGCAACAAACCTGAGATGAATTCCAAAATCTTCAATTTTTGTACCTCGTCTTATATGTACAATGGTTTCCGGAAAGACTCTTCTCAAGTGAATCTCCTAGACAGATTAATTGATACGAGTCTGCACAAACTCCGAGTTGCTTTCCTGAATCGTGGACTTTGGCCTGAGGCAGGCAGTGGAAAGGTCACGGTCGGATTATTTTGCGTGCCTATCGAAGTGCATAAAAAGCTGCTTTGGGAAGCATTTCAGCTCTCCTCGGATCGTCCAAGTTTACGTTCAGCCATGACGAGAAGTTTGCTCAAGATTGTGAAGGGCTAGCAGCAAAGTTGATTGAGTGATGTAGCTTAGTAGCTCTTAGGAAGAGAGATTGTGGCTGAGATAGATGAGTTTTTCTTGCCTGAAAACACTTTTCCCTCATCTCTGAGCTTTTGCACGCACTCTGCTGTTCACCTGCAGCGTAAACACGTCGAATTTTTGTTGTTCTCCCCCCCCCCCCCATGCAAACTTCTGCACCGAGCGCTCGGACGCCGCGTGCGTGTGCATGCCCAGGCTAATGATTTTTCTCAGTTATGAACTGGATCAGGCCTTCATTGAGTGGGCCCTCGGGGGGAGAAGTGGACCGAAAGAGAAAGTAGGCATTGTTGTGCGCACTCAATTAGGTTTCGATTACCGCTGCTTTTAGTGCCAAAGTGTAAAGGAGAGAAAGCTTTTGTTGATAGTCACACCTGCTTCCCCTCCCCCTAGGGTGGACTGCCTCGTGGCAGTCGTGTCGTTGAGCGGAGAAAGGCGCTGTCGCTCACTGTGATTCAGACTGAGAACAACAGCAGAGCTTCAATCTCCTCAGCTCATCTGAATTTCCTTGCCGCGTGTGCCAAGTTTTCGTCTCCTCCGCCTCCTTCCGGCTTTCTTTCTTGTTGGCGTCCCCCCCCTCCAACTCCGGCGGAACGCCGAGATTTTGAGGATGATTTTGAGCAGAAGTCTGAGCTTGAAAGTGTCACCCAAAAGTTGGGGGGGGAGTAAGAAAAAAACCTGTCTTGCATGTTCTTACCGAGACGGTCGTCATGCCTGGAAGCTTGAGGCCGGTCTTGCAGCCTCGGTCGCTTGAGGCCGGAGGCTGACGAGGGAGCGTCTGGGGAAGCCATACGTGGAAGTGACCGAGGTTGGTCGCTCACGCGTGCTTGTCGTCCAGGAAATGCTGCAAGATGCAACGCTAACCAAGTGGTGAAGTAAAGTGACCTTGATTGGGAAGAACTTTCCATTGGCTGGCTGCTGCTGCCATTTCTCCCAGGCGCAAAATTGGAGGTGGTTTTGGGAGGAGAAAGGGCCTGGTATGCAGCAACAGCAACCGTCCACCCTGCAGCAGCAGCAGCAGCAGCAGCAAAGTGTTGTCCAGCGCCAACAATCAGTGAATGACCTCGCGCAAAAGCGACATCACCTTCAGCAACAGCAGCAAAGACTATTGTTGAAGCAGAAGCAGCTGCAGCACCAATACAACCGGAGCGTGGAGGACTTGATCCTCAAGCAACGACAGCACTTTCATCCTCACCACCAGCTCTACTACGTGTCCTCGCGGCAGTCGGCGTCCTCTGTCAGTCTGGCGGGAGCCGCGGGAACACCCGCAGGCCTCGCCGCCGCCGCCGCCAGCAACAGGGCGAGCAGCGGGAGCCTCGCCAACGGATTCCTGCGGTACCATCCTCAGCAGCAAATCTACTTCAGTAGCAGCAGCGGCAACGTCGCGACGGCAGAAAATCCTCAGCAGCAGCGCCAACACCACTCCCACCAGCAGCAGCTCCTCCTCCACCAGCAGCAGCAGCAGCAGCACCAGCACCAGCAGCGTCAAGTGAGTAATTGGAGAAGCCAAGCGCAAGAGGAAGGAGTGGAATTGGACGTGCCAAGATCCGCCAACAGCAAGAAGAGAGGGTGGGGGAGAGAGAAAGTCACTGATGGCTTTTCATTGAATTTGCACAGCTCTGTGTGTGTGTGCACATTGCGTACATTAATGTAAACGACCTTGTCTCTCCCCCTTTTTGCCATCCAGTTGTGGACTTTGTGGCGACAGCGTCGTCCTGCGTAAGGTCGGGCGCGCCTTCTACCAACTGGCCGTGTGTTGCGTGAAGTGCCTGGGCCCAGTGTGAGAAAAAGAAAGCTACACACGTGATCAAAGAGGAGAAAGAGAAGAGGACTCAGTATCCGATAGAGAAGAGAGCAGAGAAGTCTGTCCTACAGCAGTAAAGAAAAACCGATATCGGCAAGATAGTGGAGCTCAAGTAACAGTTATACTCGCGTACGCTCGTGCGTCAGTGAACGCGTGAGATTTGACTAGTGTGCAATGTCGAGAAGCTCTCGTTTCCGCCACTACACCAGTGGCAGCCTCTCGTCCTCGGGCCTCGGCACCAGCTTCGGCAGTAGCAGCTACAACGGCGGCACCAGCTATGGAGGGGTCACTGGCTATTCCAGCTCCTCCTACCTTGGGACCGGGACGGGAGGGACTTCCTACCACCTCAGCAGTCCTACCAAGCACAGCAGCAGTTACAGCAGCTACTTGCTGAACAGGAGTGGCAGCACCACGTACGGCAACATTTCCTCCTACTCGTCCGGCGCCAGCGCCGTTAATAACAGCTACGTCACCACCTCAACCACTGCGTAAGGATGATCATTGCAGGCGTCTACGATGTGTTCTATATGGTATGACCTTGGTTTTATTCAGCTCGCCGGCCCGCCGTCGTTACGGCGGGGCCGCCACCGACTCGAACTTGGCCGTCGACACTTACACATCGGCGACTTCTGCGCCGACAGTCACGTCCAGGACCTACAGAGGAGCCAGGTCCCATACGGACCTCACGCTAGACGGTGACGTCGGCGGCAGCGGGGGCGTCGGCGCCACCTGGCGCTCGAAATCTGTGAGCAGCGAGTATGACCGCAGGGCGGCCTCGCCCACCTCTTACGCCAGGGCCACGTCTCCAGCGCCTCAACATTACTCATCCTCCATTTCTCGGCGAGACAGATCAGTGCCGAGGAGCGAGATTCTCTACGGCGGAAGCTCCAGAGACCGAGACATCAGCCTCAGTCGTTACGACAACTATCACCACCATGGACGTGATAGGTCGCTGCCCAGGGAGTCCTTCACCCCGACCAGGGATTACTTCTCCAGGGCGGCGATGATCAACGGTGGCCTGACCGCGCAGTCACCCATAGGACCACCGCCTGTGGCGCACAGCAGCCGTCGCGATGATCACGCCGCATTTGGTAGGCGGCGAAGCAACCTCGTCAGGTCCAACAGCTTCAGAGACCTTCGCGAGTTGGAGAACGAATACTTTCCTGCGGCGTCTGCTTTACGCCAGCAGCAACAGCCGCGACGGGCCCGCCACCAGACACTGGCGTTTGGCGTGTCCGCGGCCGATCTGGCCGCGGCGACTGCGGCTGGCGGCCGCGGCGCTGGCGATGACTTGGATTGGCGCGTTGGCGCACCCAGAGTTCCTCTCGTCCCCTCGGCGATGCCTGGCGTCAGTGCTGGCCTTTTCCGCTCGTCGGGGGACGTCATGGGGGGCTTCTCGTCGGACATGAGCTGCGGCGGAAACATGGTCAGTACCGCAGATCAAGGATACGCCAGTCAGGCGGGCAGCAGAGCAGGCAGTGTTACTGTAAGCACTTGGTTTGTTCAGTTAGTTTATTAAGTCGAACGCAAGATCTTAACATTCCAACACTTTTACTTACCTCCAAGATCGAAGTTTCGTTGATGAGACCTCTTGCCACATCTAACGAAGTACTAAAATTAATGCCACACAGGGGAGTCAAAAGTGTGGTTCAAAACTAGAGGCCTACATCTCCAGGTGTCATGGAGCCTGTAATGATCTGCTTGGACTCCAATGATAGGCACGATGCAGAAGTTTCCTTGGGAACCAACCTTGATCTGGTCCAACACCTGAGTGAGGTCCCCAGTGGATCCCGTGTACTTGTTAACTTTACCGGTCAATTGCTCGACTTCCAGGTGTTTAATCATTTCTTCCGACGAAGACTTGAGGTGTCGTCGTTCATCAGAGTCCAACCAGAGCATAGAAGCCCCTTGTTTTGCCTAGTCACTTTTGACTTTTCCACAGATTTTGTCTCATTTCGTGATGTTTCATTTCTTCCTTCCTATTTTTTCTTGCGTGCTTTGTTCTGTTTCTAAAGAAGTCGAAAGTTCACTGCTTTCTTCAGCTCTAAAGCATCAACCCGCATGAACCCCTGATAGCTATGCTACTTTTGTCTCTGTACCAGGGTAGACTGAGGATGCTTCTATTATGTATTTTACGGGGCAGGATGTGTATGCTGTTTGGGCATGTACGTCCTGCTGCGTACGTGTTTTAAGGCAGAGCCAACGTTGGGAGAAAAAGAAGAAAATCCTGTGTGTAAACGGGTCTTAAAGTGGCGCAACTTTCAGTCCGCTTCGCTGACCATTGCTGATCTGGAACGCGAGGCCAGAAGGGCCGCTCAGAAGGACTCGGCGGAGGGTCTGATCGTGCTCAAGAAGGAGGACTTGAACTCGATCCTGGCTGCAAAGCCCACTGTGCTCATCGGCAGAGAGCTAGTGAGAGATGAGGACACAGTCGTAGTTAGTTAATCGTTGTTGCTACGTAGACCAAGGTTTTTACAGTATGACTTATAGCATACGTAAGTACGGTATATAAGACATAGACGTAAGACTTTTCGGACCTTGGCACGTGCTACTGCAAGTAGTTCAAGCTCTCGGCCGGTATTCATAAACGCCAGCTTCACCATGGAGGTCAACAGTTTGTGGTTACGGGCGAGAGGGAGGGCCAGACCCATGACATTGGGGTGGAGAGAAAGGTCACGTGCCTGAAGTCCACCGGGTTGTGTTAAACTGTTTGTGGGGCGTTCGGACTCCTTTTTTGACACATACGTCACGTCAGGATGGGAACTGCACCCGACCTATGAATACCGGCTCCGGAGAAAAGCCAACCAGGCATTTCTGGAGTTTAAAATCGTATAGCTGTGCTGTTCTGCTTTATGGAGAGTTATGAGAGTGCGGCCGTGCGAGGCACATTTGCATGCAAATTCGCTTGCTTCCCGTGTGAGCACGCAGAGACATGAATTATTGTACTGTCTTTTCGGTAGAAGTTGTGTTCAGCTCTCTATTCTTAACATGTTAGGTTTCTGTAGTGTATCGGCATTGATCTGTAGATGTGTTTTTTCATGTTATGTTTGTCGGTTTGTTTTCCCTCCTGTACGTGCGTCTGTAGCAATAGAAATGCCCACGTACTGTACCGTACAACCCCCTTCAAACAATTGACCTGCGTTGCTTAGGAGCAACCGTAGTTGTCATTCCTGTAAATTGGAGGAGAGGAACGTTTGGTACTAGCCTCGTTTAAGCCGTAACAAGGTCGTCATTGGAGACAAACTTCGCTGAAGTCATTGTCTCTGTAAAGTAGCACAAGTACTTGACAAAAGCGAGTCCCGCGGGACCGTGTGGGTGGTGATCCCGACGTGGGCGGTGGCCGAGGAGCACCACTTGTACGTGTCAAGCTGGTGGTGGCAACGAAATGCGTCGCAAACGCCTCAGCTCGCACATGTTTCTTGGTCACGAAGGCTGTTCTTCACTTCTTATTGACAGCTTCTCTTTTTTATGCCCTTCACCACCACCACCCAGACGTGCTATGTAGGCCTGGTGTGAATGCCTTGCGAGAGGAAACCTTTGCTGCTCCTTGAGCGTCTTGAAAGAAAGGGCCTTTGTCATGCAATGTGAAGTAGGAGCCTTGTGTGTGCAGTAGTCTGAGAAGCCTTTGCGTGTTTTCCTGGCCATTAGTACTCTGCAGGATACTCAGAAGTAGTATATTGCCTTGTGAATGAGGAATTTCCTGACGTTGATAGCAGTTGGCAGCTCTTGGGAAGAGTATGAAGTAAATGGATCACAATCCAGAGCCATCTCTCAGGCTGTCGAAGTCGCTCTGGACGTGTTGGCAGCACGTGAAAAGAAATTCTGATGTTCATACGAACTTCTGGAGAGGTTGCGTGACATCGGATAAATGTATGAGCACACGCGAGTGTCCCAACCTCAACTCCACAGGTTCCTGCGAGCGTCACAATTTCAGCCCCGTGGGCAACTTCCACTATGGTACTTTTGCCCGGATTCTTCCAAGGATCCTCGTAAGAGTTGAGTCTGATATAAGGTGGGTGGAACCAGAGGGGGGGGGGGGGAGTCCTCGCGTCCCAAGGATTTGGGCTGGAATCGAAGACCGCCCGAAGCAGGAAAAATCCTCGGGGTTTTGTGGCCCGGTCCTTGGGAGGGTCGACGCAAAAAACTGTCATGGAAAAGCCCCTTTAGTGAAACCCAGTTCAGTAGTGTGGTTTATATGCATAAAAAAACCATGAAGCACCCCTAAAGCCACTGTTGACACTTCCGTAAGCACTGATATCAGCAGTGTTGATTCCCCCATAAGCCAGGTGATCGTGTGAGCATGGAGTTGATCTCTCTTTTCTACATGCGTCGTTTACATAGTTGCCATGTTGTGGTTTATTTTCTGACTCACATTGTACAGTGTACGTGCCTGGGGCGAACCTTTTGAGCTTTCTTCATACTTGATGAGCCACCCAGTTGAACAGGCGCCCCTCCGACTGTACCGCCAGTTACGTGTCCTACATGAAGACTTAAGCAACGTTGCTGCATAACCTATATTTCACCATTCAGAGCCTCAACAGCGAGGCCAGAGGCGGCACCACCTCCTCCGCCACCGTCACTTCCGGTCAGAAACCTACTTCTTCCACCTCTCTTTCCGCCTCCGGGAGCAGGAGCCAGAACGGGGGGGACGTCGACTACAAAAAAGTGAGTAATACAAATTTCCTTTTTCTGCATGTTAGTGCTTTCTGGGTATTCGTCTCCTGCATCGTATGAGTCCAAAAGTGCCCGACACTGTTCCTCCTCCCTTCCCTGGAGTCGGACACTCCTTCATGACTCGCACTGTAAAGTGCTCATCCGTCCAAAAGTGGCGTGCACACCCCTGAACAGAGAGATGGACGAGGACAGCAGCAACATCAATCTTGTCTTAAAAGAAGTATTCAAATATGACTCGAGCAGTCAAAGACCAGAAGGGAGAAGAAGAGCAGGAAAGGCCTGACTCTCTGAAAGGAGGCGACTCAACTTAGTCATATCAATTATATTCTCAAGGTTGAAGTTCTGGTCGAAACTCCGGTGTGGATCTTCTGCATAGAAAGCTGTTACGTGCTGGAATCAAGTTTCTGTACTCTGTCTCTTCTAGCTGTGGGAGGAGTCTCAAAAGGAGAACGGCCGCCTGAGGGACGACTTGGTGAAGCTGCGCGACGACTTGTCGGCCTGCAAGAGGAAGCTCGAGGCGGCCGTGGCTGCTGTGCAGGTGAGGGCGTCGTCGTCGTCGTCGTCGTCGATGCTCCTGACAACAAAGTAACTCAACTCTGGTTCTCTTGCAGACGTCTTCCTCCAACGCTACCTTGTCTGACTCGGAGAAGCGAGAGAAGAAGGCGCTGGAGAAGAAGCTCTCAGAGATGGAAGAAGAGCTCAAGGTGAGAAATGACCATAAAACATACGATTACGAACAAAAAGTCGCCAAGAAATTATTATGCAAGATGCTTACTAAAGTGGTTTTTGTCCAATCAAGCTGCTGGCTCTGTCAGAAAATCTGACTGATCAGGTAACTGCGAAACAACCATCCGAGGATTGGACAGCACGACATTTTCTAGTGCAATATTGAACAGCTTTATGTACTAGTTCTAGACCTTGATGGCGTTGCAGCTGCCGTCACCATGCATGCTGCTGCTGCTCAGGATCCTTTTGTTGCATCACTCTATACTTTCGACTACGTACGGTGCTTTGTTTTCGTTATGTCTTGAAACCACCACCGCTGCACACACGACTGTCACAACACACAATCTCCGCACCCCGTGTGTGTGTTCTCGTGCACCAGGAGTTCCAAGGCCTCATAAAGCACTCACAGTTTAACCAACGGGGTGAGGGGAAAGGCATAAACAGAGCTGGAAGGCCGATAAGCTCAGGCATTGGGAGTGATTCATAAGCTTCGAGTAAGAGAAGAATCAATTCTAGTGTGTTCCCCAGATAAAGTTCTGTCAAGTAACTTTCCCCTCACCCTGTGCGGGGCCTCAAGGCCAACTTTCTTGATACTGATCAATGGTAAATAATGGAAAGTAGCTGCATTGCGGGGCCGTCTTTGTTCTTGCCAGCCTCATGCGTCATCTTTTCGCTTCTGTGCTGGTGATGCCGGGATGTGAAAGGTCGTTGATACACAAATCCATAGAAAATGTCCTCGAGTTTTTCACTACGCTCTCCATTGATCAAGCATGACTTTCTTTCTTTTCCTGGCCACCTTGATTGCAGAACTTGCAAACGCTGAAGAGCGAGAACGAGCGCCTAAAGTCTGAGAACCGCGCGCTCACCAGAGTCGTGTCCAAGCTGACGGCGGCCTCCGGCGCCTCGGCGTCGGCGACTTCTTCGGCGCATAACAGCGGCGGCGGGAGCGGCAGCGGCGTCGGCGGCGTCGGCGCCACCACCAGACACCCGCAGTCGTACACAGGCAGCAGAAAGAGATTTTGAGTGTCCTCACATAGGACGAAGTAAGCGAGTGTGATGGACGAACTGGAGCGAGACCAGCTCCATTAACGAGTTGCTAACGCTGTTCTGTGCGACTAATACTTGCCAAGGGAGACTTTTCATAGTTTTACAGTGTGTTCGTGTTAGGTTTAATGGCCTCGAAGATTTGTTCGTCCATTTCTTTCCGTGCAAATTCGTCGTTTAGCAAGCATTTTCTTTCTGGATCTGGCAGACGGAGACCTCCACAGATGACCTCCATCCTCGAGGTCCACCAGCTATGGTAAATAAAAAAAAGTCCAGTATTTGGTGGCAACAGCAGGACTAGACTTAGGGAGTAGAAAGGCCGGCCGCCACAGGGAGCGAGCCGAGCTGTTCCCGGACTCCATCACCACCACGTGCTGCTCCCACTTCAAGTTTCTCCCGTCGAAGAAGTGCCAACTTGGTGCACCCAAGCATGCCCGAACACACTGCACGCACGCGGACACCTTGTGATTGTTGCTCGTCACCAACTTGTGTATGTTCCATAACTGCGAGTGTGACACCGCCCACTACTTCTGCCGTTGAGTCGTGTCTTACGTTTTCGTCACCATTTCTTACAGCCCATTTTCATTAGTGCAAAACCCATGATTTTGCAAGCTTTTTCTCACTTTTTCAGCAACTGGAGCACTTGAAGAACGACAACCAGCGTCTCCGAGACGAGAATGGAGCTCTCATCAGAGTGATTTCCAAGCTGTCCAAGTAGTTCTCCAGCGGCAGCAGCCAGGAAAAAATTATTTATTTTACACACAAACATTACTACTTGCCAGTGATAAGACGAGAGAAAAAGAAGAAGCGTCTCTCAACAGCTTTCAAGAGAATAAAAACGCCGCCACAACCACCAACCTTCTGATAATTAATTTTTATCTAGTCCACCTCCACTATTCCCCTCTGCTATAACTATATAAAATATATTATGATATGAGGAATTGCGACGAGAAGAAAGGGAATTTTTCATACATGTTTGTACACCCAACAGACCCCATTTGTTGTTTCCACGCCCTTGTTGTTGGACTTCTTTCCCCTCCGAGTAATCTTACGGCTATTTCCAGGCATTCTGAGGCCGTCACATGTTTGACTGGCGTTCGTTATGGCTTGCTTAAAAGCTTCTTACATTTATCGGCATGAACGTTTTTTCTAGAGATTCAATCCTACTTCGTAAAGTTTCTCTCCCGCTCCAAGAAAGACAAAAGTGCCTTAAAAACCCTGCTGATGCTGCCAGTTGGCAGGGACGTAGGAATGCCTCCCATTCTTCCCACCACCCGAGTACCCCCAGCCCCACCTACACCACCACCACCCCATAGACACTCTTTTACACTACGTATGCGCAAACTTGCGTGTAAAGCGTCTAGTTCGCGGCAGCCCTCGTTAACACCCTGTAGTAAATCGGCGTCGCTGTTGTGAAATCGGATGAAAAAACATACACACGAGAAGTCCTTACCATGAACAATTGATAAATGTGCAGAAATAAACTATCTCGATCTATTCAGTGGTGTCTGAGAGACATCATCAATCGTGTCCTGCCTAATTTCATGGTTATCACACCGTGAAATCATATTTCCAGTGAAAGTCTCGACTTTTTCCCCTGGACGAGAGCTGATTGCACTGGCGGATCTTCATTCAGATCCTCCTATACCATAAGTGGACGTTTTGGGCCAGAAATTGGAGTGATCGAACGTGGCGGAAACCGTCGCATCAGGTTCGTCTGGCTGATCTCGGAGAGGACGGAGCGCTTGGCGCAAAAGATGTCCTCGGGAAGACAATTGGCGGATACGCCGTAGTCAGATGTTGCAGTGCTGAATGAATGACTGAAATTGCTGGTGGAGACTCTGAGACGTCACTTGCAGTCCACGAGGACGAGTTTGGGAATGCACATTTTGAGCATGAGCGCTCAAAGTGCAGCAAGTCACAGATGAGCCCGCGCCAAAGCACTCAGACTTTTGACGTTGGCAGGATTTGGGCCAAGAAAAGCGTTGAAATTCATCTGGAGTGGAAGTCCCATTGCATGGTGGAGGCGGGGCAACAGCCTCTGCACACCATAGAATGCACAGTACGTATGTATAATAGACGAGGTCAAAAAATGAACATTTCGGCACTTGACTGAATGCATCTTAGGTTTGTTGCCTAACGCCGGATGGTGAAGATGCAGTTTGAAAAATTTCAACCCCACTCTTGTTTTCCTAGGTCAGATGAAGACCAGACAAACAAACTGCTCAGATTTGGTAGGCAAAGCCAAACACACGTTGTCATTAGTTTCCTTTGACTGTAGTTTAGACTCTGGAAAGTAACTAAGAAGAATGTTAGATCAACATTTCCCATCTGACCTGCTCAGTTACTTTCTAAACTACAGTCAACAAATAAGAATTAAAAAGAAAGTGTGTTTACCTCACGGCCTTCTAAATCCGGACACCCTGTTACGAACTCTACTTTTGTTATAAAACTTTATTGCAAGAGGGGCGAGATCTTGTTTAAATTATCTGCTTAAAAAGACCGGGAGAAGGACACAAAACATCAATACATGTGACTGAAAGGGAGTCTTGCAAGAAATGCAAAAATATCGGAAGAGATTGAAAAGAAACGGTCTAGCCTAACATATATATACTGGGATCTTTGCGTGCTATTGTGCATGTCTGTCAGGGCATGGGCGACGCAACTGCAGCGCCAATCGTCACCAAACCTGGTCAGCAGATGCTGGTATATTGTAATTTTCTAAGTGTAAATTTCTAAGGCTTCAAGTTTTCCATTGATGCAAGCAAACAGAGTTTGTGCGTTGCCAGATGAGTCATAGGAAACACACCCGTCTTTGAGCGACATCAGGATGCTCGACGGCAATCACGCTGGCGAGGCCAGCGAGGCCAGCGTTGTTTCTTGTGACAGCAAAAGTTGCAGAAAATAACCAAAAATCGGCACAAAATTTGCTGGCTGGAGGGTTCCGACATCATCTTGAATATCTCAAATATGAGTTGCCGACGCTTTAAGGCACACTCGACGCCATTGGTGTGCGCGCGCTAGCGCAGAACAATGTACTGTGGTACATGAGTGAAAACCACTATATTTGCAGTATATTTCTTGCTCAAGCGACACCAAGTAACTCTAACGCTGCGTACACAATTTAAAACGATCCAAATGCTGCAGAAATTGCAATCAGAAGTGATGCTACCACTGCTGCACCTCTTGCTGCGTGAAACGTCCCGCTCGAAACGTCATTCCTCCCGTCCACGATGAGGGAACTGTCGGCAATGTTGACAGCGTCCTCTTCGTCCACGTCGTCGTTGCACATGTCTTCGGAGCAGAGCGTCACCTTCATGCATACGAATGCGTTAGGGACTGGGCATTCTAGAGTACTTTGGCGAAGTACAGACTGTGCTTCACTGTTCTCTGTTCACAGGCTACTGCTGACGGTACTGTACGGAGCTTGGACACTGGAGTACCTCGATGCTGTATCCATCTCCCTCGACGGTCCGCTGCTGGTTGTCGTCGTAGTTCCCGAGAGGACACACCACGCTGCCGACGCTCAAGGAACAGCAGTTGCGGTTCACGGTGACCTCTGCGGAAGTGTCCAACACATTCATTGTGACTACTTAAATGTACTATATACGTCGGTCCCTTCGGCGCGCCTGAGGATCGCTGGACTGATTTGACCCGGACTTGGCCAGGGTGGCGGGGATGAGGCTAACGAGCTCACTCTGGGTACAACGCCACCCTGTAGTCCACAGCGTCCATGAAAAGGACATTTTCATTTGACTACAAGATCTTGACTTCGTATTTGGTAGCCAATTTCACATGTCTATATCATATCGAATGGGCGTGATCGCTAGTTGAATTTAGAACTGGGTTTCATGCCTTGCTTACTCAGAGTACTTGACTTGGTCATCCTTGATGTGTAGCAAAATTGGTCGTTCTCTTCGGCGCACACGCCGCTGCCTCCCGCGATGGTGCCGGGACTGTTGGCGCACAACCCGTCAGAGGCGACGCTGTCGCACGTGAAGCATCGCAGAGCTGAGTGGCAAATTCAAAGAGCGCGTTTCATGCCAGTTCCACCGACGATATTGGTACACGATACTCGTAATCTGCATTGATATTTCCTACCATTGGAGTCATACGTCAGAAGTAGCAGCGAGACCAAGAACAGCGGTGTTGCTCTACTCATTCTTCCCAAATCAGTCTATTTCAGCTGAAAGTTTGCCAATATTTCTTATCTGCGTGAACAATTATTCGACTGCTTGCAAGCGATGCAATCGACGTGCGTTTATCTCGTTCGGGCAGCATTCTGAGGCCATGCTGATGGTCAACACGATATTCACGCCCGTCAGGATCTCGGTGCACGAGCTGCCAGAAGCTGCTCCTCTATTTTTCATGCACATGAACAGTATGAATGATGAATGAAAGTGCCTGTTCTATCATACTGTGTGATGAACCAGGCACTTTCATCGATCTGTCTTTTTGCCTGGCAAGACGGACTCCGAAGACTTGAAGAATATTTTATTCATGTGTTCCTTCCCCAGGGACTCGCCGGTAATCTTATTGTGCTTCTTGCTCTGAACTAGGACATGGACTCGACAAATACCGCACATTTGACCGCACTTTGTCCCAGTTGAGCCAGGAAAGGGCGGCCACCGAAGCTCAAGCAAGAGCTAGGTTGCTGTGGTCCTGCCATGAAGCTCTTTGCTTTCCAGCACGGGTCGGGTCGGGCCGGCTGAAGATAGTTTCCAGCTTTCGAGCTCCGGCCTAGGCTCGAAGCATCTCTAGAAGCAGGTGGAACTTGAAAAAGTCGTCCTCCTGCGTCCACGCCACAAGCACGAGAACGACACAAAGGCCCATTTGCCCCGCCCCTGCTGCCAAGGATGAACGCCATGGAAAGGGCGTGCGAGACCGAAACGGACTCCAGATACAGATCATGTGAGCGATGTCGCAGGCTGGCCTCAGGCCGACCTATTTGACTCTGGCACGCGGGAAGAAAGCAAAGCCACTGCAACTTTTATTAGCTATATACCTTTTATGCTGCGGACGGAGGGACTTATGATGTTGACGTAGGACGTTGAGGGGAGAAAGGCTGAAGTGTCTTGGTGCTTCTTCGTCCCTGCTCCAGTGCCTGCTTGGACGCTGAAGAAACTGGACGTTGTGTAAGTTAGGAACATTTCCGTTCTGTGCTTGCTACTCACATAACCATATCGCTTTTCCTGCAGAAGCCAAAATGGTCTCCATCTCTACATTTTTCTACCCCCGTCTACTCCTGATGATGGCTCTGCTGCTGCTGGGGTCCGGACCTCTTCTGACGGCGGCGACGGAGGCCGAGTCAGAATCGGAGGCCGAGTTGGAGAGCGGCGTCGGGACTTGGCAACCGCTGGGAATCCTGGCCTCCTCCCTCATTGCTGGATTCCTGAGCCTTATGTTTAATTGAGAAGAAATTGTCCAAATACAAAGATTCACAAATGATTTCATCGCGCAAGAAAATTTGATGTTGGGGGCCATGCAGACAGCGTGTACCTACGTAGTGTGTTTAGCGGAGTGGCAGAACGTCTTCGCGCCAGACAAGGTCCTGGAGGCTTGCCAGCATTTCCGCAGCCGCGTGGAGCTTGCGGACGGCGGCTACATCCAAGGCCGCAACCGCTGACTTCACAAAAAAGGTCACGCTCAGCCAACCCTGGCAGTCGGCATTGTACAGGCCTGTAGATGGTCCTCAGCAGAACTGGGCTGTCGAGATCGGGGAATCAGTTCAGGTTTGCACCAACGCCTTTGCCACGTCAGAAAAGTCCCACTCTGAGACACGATCCAACTCCGGGTCGTCCAATTCCCACATGACGGGAACAAGAGATCCGGGGCCGTTCAAGCGTTCTGTGTGCAAAGGAAGCCCTCGCTGCTTCTAAGAAGTATGAAGAAGAACGCTCTGGGCAGACGCGGGCTGCTATTTAGTCCAGTCAAAGAAATTCTCTTCAACGCGAGTGAGGGCACGTGGGCGATGGAAAAGACCATTTCAGGGAGGAAAACACTGTCCTCCCCAGCATCAGAGAAGATAACGGCCTGAAGAAACTCCAGACAGCTGGATTCAGATGCCTGAGGCTCATCGACAAAACATTCTTCCATTGGCTTGCTGAATTCGTCCTCCAACGGGTGCATCTCTTGTTGACTGAGATCATCAGTCCCGCTCATTTTCTCCTGAAGGGTTTCGACCTAAAATGGCAGCCATCTTCTGTCTTGCTCTGGTCCACACATTCCTTACACAGGGTGTCATTGGCCCCAATCGTAGTTGGTGCCAAGTTCCATTGTAGTTGCCCCTTGATCTGGCGCTGCACTGACAGAGCTCCATCAACGACTTGTGTACCTCTCAGGATCTGATTGACATAGGATACGAGCAAGACTTTATCTCCAAATAATTCTCCACTACGCTTGCCCAGCAGATATCATTTGATATGCGATCCCCGTGACATGCGTGGCTTTGGTGGTGTGAAATACATAGAAGACTGTAAGGAAAACAAGGACTCCTTTGGAGCTCTGATCGTCCCACTTGCTTACGTGCATTCTCTACCATAACCTTTACTTCATTGCACTGCTTAGCTTTTGCAAAAGTGGCTTCAATCATATCGTCACATCGATTGACAGAAGTCATGGTCAGATCAGATAGTTCACAGCACCTGAGTCCGCCAAAATAGGCAAATGCGACGCACCACCGAATCTGCACGAGAAGTCTTTGAAGACTGTTATCCAGAGTGATCCTATTGTATTTCAGATCGGCCCGCGAGCTGGATAGTTCGGGTTTCGGGCTTTTCAGGCCGGGAAAAATCGACTCGGGCCTGCAGGTTTAGTTCAGGTCCGTTTCTATCTCCATCGCCACCCCAACCACCACCCTGCGCCCTCGGGTCGTCAAGGTCAGAGAGCGGCAGAATCCAGACATTCGCTCGTAAACGCCAGCGCCCTTTCCTCCCTGATCTACCCCAACATAAACAGCTATTGCGTCACCGTTCAATCGCATCTTACTTAATATCTGTAGCATAGGGGGGGGGTGTCTTAACTATCAGTGGTCTGGACCACGCGCACGACTCCGAGCTGATTCCCTTTCTCTGCCGAACATCGGATTAGGTCAAGGATGCAAAAACATCCTCGTGCGAGAACACTTCATAACAATTTATTGTGGACTCATGGCGGAAGCAGCACTGTGGTGAGAACACTCGAGAGAAGCTCGTCAGCTGCAGTTATCCAAGTGCCATAAGAACGGAGTTATTGTAAATGTTCCACTTCCTCCTGTGACTGTCCCACTACTTTGCTCTCCTCGTCATTATGCTGCTTCTGCTTCTCCTCCTCCGACCTGAACTTGACGGCCAAAGGAAAGAGCTTGGCGCACCTTTCCCTGAAGGAATCCGAGGCGGCGGTGCCGGCCGCGCCGAACTCGCCGCCAGACAGGCTGTCGTATATGTCAGAGCAGGTCTGCAAGACAGAGTTACTCGTGAAAACCTAGCAGATAACTGAGGGAGAAAAATGTCGGTCCTCACCAGCAGATCTACCCCAGAGGTACAGTTGTCTAGTTGAGTGACTTTTTCCAAGGCAGACTCAGTCAGAGAAGAATCTAGGAAAATTGACATTTTGGCTCCTAAAACAAGAAAAAAAAGTGAATTTGGGCTGTGATGTACGTGGAAATGTAGATATAATCCTACTCCAATACGTCTTCGTACGCACCTGCTACAACATGAGGCAGACTGGTGGCATTTTTGCGAAGAAACTCCTCGTTCCTTTCACTCGCGGACTTCGCCCCACCAAATATTCCTTCTTCTCTCTTGAAGACCTCCTTGACGGCCTCGGACATCTCGTCTGAGTTCTCCTCCACGAAATGCTGCATCCTCACCAGGCAGGAGTGCAGACGTGGACCATCTGTAATGCTGGAAGAGGCCGCGGCCGCTTTGAGACCTCGCTTGACGCTCTGCAGCATGAGCAATGGCCGCCGACGCCGCCAGTAGATGTCGAAAGCAAGCACATGAGTGTCGACGCGCTTGGACGCGAGCGCTTGAAGCGGCCGCAGGAACTTGATGGCCTCCTCAAGTGCATTCTCCGGCCGTTCCAACTTCTCGGGGATAAGCTCGTCCTTGGGCGCCCCGTCGCCAGCCTCATCCCCTCCGGCGTTGGCTGCACCGTCGCCGGATTTCTTCTGAGACTTTTGGTGAAGCTCCTTCTTGGCTTGCTGCTGTTGTTGCTGAAGGCGCTCCTGTTCAGCGCGGCGACGAGCCTTCTTTTGCTTGTTACGGAGCTTTTTCAACTCCGACGGATCCATGTTTTCTGTGAACAAGAGATACCTGCACGATGCAGTCTTGGGAAAAGGTCGCGGGCGCATCCATACTCACCGGTGTCGACATCATTGAGCTTGTCTTCCTCTGCTAGGGGCCGATCGTGCAGTCTGAGATAGACGTTGATGGCCGTATGGGCGGCACGTTCGTAGAACTTTTGCGACCTGAGCACGTCTTCCAGACGTAGCAACTCCACGTAAGAGCGGAGCGTCATCTTACGCATGCAGTACGTGTGGAAGTCAAACTGATCCTCCACAATCTCGGTGAAGTGCTGAAATGGAAAAAGAAAAAAAACCCATCTCAGTCGACGCTTTACTCGTGCTGGCTGCATCACCCAGCTCGCTCCCTCACCCTGTCCACTTCGATGCACTTCTTGAGCGCCTCCCCCCATTGATGCAACCACCTGTACGCTCTGGCCGCCTCAGTCTGGAACCACATGCACTGCATTTCGTTCAAGTTCTCAGTGGGCGGGACGCCCTCGCGCGTGAACTTGGCGCACATCTCCTCGGCACGGCGAACCTGGGCGTGAAGAAAGAGACAGTGTTCGTCGCAGAGGACTCCTAACAGGACAGGACAGCAGTGTTCTAGGATATACCTGTCCGGCGCGCAACATGTACTTCGCACACTTGCAGTTGATGTATCTGTCGGCGGTGTCGAGGGACTGGGCTTCGTCCAACCACCTCACAGATTCCTCGAGGTCGCCCACGTGCTGACAGAAGGAGGACACAAACAGACAATGTCATTGACTGCCACAAAACAAACCGATCTAAGTCGCACCTTGTATATCTTTCCCTTGAGCAGATACAACTCTATGAGTGTTGGTGTATGATCTATGGCCTGTTCGACGAGCTGTAACGCAAGCTGGTGGTCACCTAGGTAGTCATGGTGCTGACTCAAGTAGTACAACGTCCACAGTACAGCTGTGGCGGGTTCCCTCGGAGTCCCTTCGGAATCGTAAGATCCGGACGGGGACCCTAGATTGGTGAGATAACTCTGGCAAAGCTGTTCGATGGTTTTTGCCTTTTCTGGGTCCGCGTATAACGGCCGCAGGTCCACAAACAAAGGAGGAATTCCTTTGGTCAGAGCACGGCGAAGATACTGGTCAACCAGACGGCGAAAACTCTCGCCTATAATAACGAAATCAAGCCTCCAGTGCTCATCTGTTATCGAATGTCGGATCTCTACCTTTCTTACCTTGTGCGATATCTAGCTGCAGCCTTTGCGGAGCCTGCGCTTTGGGGAACTTGTTCCTGTAGTCTGCGTACATCGCAAGCTTCTGATCGGAGTTTTCGCACTTGGTGGCCTTTTCCATCTGGCGATAGTAGCTGTGATTCTCGGGGTTGCGACGTATCAACTCCGAAAAGACCTCGGAGGCATCTTCCAGTCGGCCGCACTGAAGGAGCAGGTTCCCTGCAAGAAATGCGAACAGTTCCTCACTTAGGGGCATTACGGGTGCGTCCTATCTCCCTGCCAAGACGCCTTGAGGGTCTTCTCTCTCCCCCCTCCCCCCTTTGAGCGAAGCATGACTCTAAAGACACAAACGAGAGTTGATCTTGGCCAGATATCCTCCATCAACTGTCTCCTACTTGATGTGCGCCAACACAAAAGGCTCGGAGGGACATTGCTGATATGGGATCATAGCACATAATAGGAGACTTGAATGCTCAGTGAGGTTGCGTGCCAATGGATGAACTGTGGTTGCTCGTTCATGGATGTCACGCAACCTCATTAGGAAGTTCCTCTGAGCATCAGAATCACGTGTGACGCTGCCATAAATGGAATTCCATTAATGACTGCCCTCTGAGCATGCCGAGTTTCCTTAGGCAAGCCCCTTTTTGCTCAAATCGGATGGGATTTCTGCCTCATGAGGCAGTGCTGCAGTTGGGACTGGAGCAACCACTCATGCTTCTCTTAAATTGTTTGTAATATATCATAAAGAATGATATGCAAAGTCACCTAAGAGCTGAGCCTACTCAAGACAAGGGCTGACTTGTGCTCGGTTGGTGGCCACAACTCTGTGCACAACAAATTTATCTTTTTTCAGGCAACTACAGCAATGGGTAAAAGATCTATGAAAAATAGGGATTGCTTACATTAAAGGCAAAGCTGCAGGCTACACGGGTTGCTCAGATTAAAGGATGCTTGTGTGAGAGGAAACAGGGTGACTAATTATTCAAAGACATAATTCTGTGTCTTTTTACCTTTCGTTTCCAAGAAGGTGCCCTTATCACATATCTGCTCCCTGTACTGATTCAGATGTTCCAGGGCGGCGGCGGCGTCTCCGGACTCCTGGATGACCATGTTCTGGTACAGCAGCAGCTCGCTATGCTCATAGTCGTAAGCGGCCTTCTGCAAGAGAAGCGATGGCCGAATGAACAGTTAAGTAGAGACTAGAAAATTCATTAGTATGCAACGGTTGCAAACAGCAACTAAACGAATTAGTCAGTACAAGATCAGAGCGGTTTCGGTCTCGTAACAGTCGCTTTCCTTACGCATCACCCGTCAGAAATACCTTGTTGTACAGGGCCTGCATGACTTGACCAACCACCTCTCTATTTATGCCCTGGCGGCAAGCAAAAAGCGATTATTTAAGCAAGTACTGCTACCATGAGAACCGGAACGAGAGTGTCCTGAAGGCCTGTGTACGCTTCTCCAACGAACATGCACTCATTCACTGCCACTGTTGAGAGGTAGGGTACACAGGACCTCGCAGGAAGTTTTTGTTTTTGTTTTTCTACCTGCTGCGTCTTCCTGAACTCTTCCAGGATCTTCAGAGACATGTCATAATCGTTCAGTAGGTGGTACGACATGGCGAAGCCGATCCAGGACGCGCGTTGGGTAGGACGGAGTTGAAAAAGCTGATAACGCGTGTCCTGAAACAGATCTGATGCTGGAAACTGAACGACGTGCTTAAGAAGTACAAGAGCTCACCTTGTATCCCTCCAGATCTCTCATCTGAATCTGAAGAAGTGACAAGTCTCTGAGAATCTGAATGTTGTCCTTGTCCCACTTGAGCGCATTCCTGTAGCACTTGATAGCCTCGTCATACTTCTTGTCGGACCGTTGTAGAAGTCCATACACGTGCCAGCAGACAGGAGAGCGGAGGTCGTTCCTCAGCCCTCGGCGGACGTGTTCGTACGCCTCCTCCTTCCGTCCGAGACAGTTCAACGTGAGGCCCTTCATCGAGAGCGTCTCTGCAGAGGTAAGAAGTTATGACGGCCGTCGTTGTCATGCTAAATGAACATGAGAGGTTCCTTACCGCCGTGCTCGACGAATTTTGGATTGGAGAGGATCTGCTTAGCGAACTTGAGCCCGTTCTTGTACTGCTTTTGCTCGTAGCATTTCTGTGCGGGAGGAAAACAGAGTGAAGCATGGTCAGATAAACTTAGGACCTTGTCGTCTCACCAAGACCCTCTTGAAGAGCGCATTCTCCTTGGGCGGTAACGTCTGCCTGGCGGGAGCGCCGCCCGACGACGACCCTGAGGCCGCCCCGGAAGCGGCCGGACCGTTGGCGGACGCGGGCATGGCAAAGAAGAGACGCGAGATTGTAAGGCGCGGGAGTAACGGACGCGGCGGGTCAGACTGTGACCTCTACGGGTTCGCGATCGTCTTCCGCGGCGGTCGCGGTTCGAGGTCTCCCCCTTGATCTCTCGTCACCTCGCCGAGGCCATGCTCTCCCTCGTCGTCGTCACCCTCGCTTTGCTCGAGTTCGCTCTTCTCTTTCTCTCCTCTCCTCCTCGCCTAGTCAGCTTTTTTGGCTGCTCCGTCCGTCCGCCGCCGCCCACCGACCCCCCGCCTGACGCCAGCTGCAACAACTCGTGGGACAGGGGGGACGCACATGAGTCGATGAGGATCCCGACGAAGGTAACAACTTGGTCCCCTTTTTGTTGTCACGTTTTTCTCCGCTTTGAGAGCATTGATTTAGAAGTTGGCCTAGATGAGGGAGCCTGCGAGGACACAAATTGCCGTTCAGGGAGAAGTCGAAGTAGCCGATGAGCGACAGACTGACAATGACTGATGTTATGTTGCCGGAAGAAGAGAAATGAGACGATAACCCCATTGCTCTCGACTCGACGTGTCAAATGTGGAAGGAGATTGTGACGCCTGCTTCCTTTTTCGGCCTCAAAAATTTGCGTGATTGCCTTTCCCATAAAACCCCCTTATACTGAGAAATAATGAAAGAAGGAAAATGCCTCCCCTGGCAGTCATGTCCGTTCCGTGCCGGGCCGCCTCCGCCAAGGCGGCCTCGTTTGCCGGGCAGGCAGTTGCCCAGCGCACTGCATTAGGGCAGGTTGGCATGGAGTTCAGCACCGGGTTTATCTTCGGCCACGACGGCCTGTAGAGCGAAGGCGCCTCCACCAGCAGGAGAAAGAGAGCGCTGAAGTCGCACTTGGCATAGCCGTTTTGGCACTGCTGCTTTGGCACTGGCAGACTCTGTAGGATTCGGATCAAGGCCTTCTTTCTCTTCTTTCTTTCTTGCTACTGGTTCCGCGACCGCCGCAGAGCACCCGGAGCTGGCGCGCCCCCCCGAGGAGAACGTGTAGAGGTGGAGGCCGCCGGAGGCCAGCGATCCAGCCGAGATCGACGTCGACAACTCCGCCATGAAGTCCTCGGCGCCAAAGAAGGAGGGCAAGATGCGGATCCGCGCCTTCCCCATGACCATGGACGAGGAGGAGGTCGAGAAGATATGGACGCTGCTCAAGGAAGCTATCCAGGAGATCCAGCGCAAGAACAACAGCGGCCTCAGTTTTGAGGGGCTGTACAGAAGCGCCTACACCTTGGTCCTGCACAAACACGGCGAGCGACTGTACACGGGGCTCAAGGAGGCGGTCAGAGCCCACCTCGAAACCGAGGTGAGGCCGACTGTCACCGCTGCCATCCACAACAACTTCCTGCAGACATTAAATGCCGCCTGGAACGACCACCAGACTTCCATGGTGATGATCCGTGACATTCTCATGTACATGGATCGGGTCTACGTCCAACAAAACAACTGCGAAAACGTGTATAATCTCGGCCTTCTCCTGTTCCGAGACAAAGTCGTCCGCCACGGCTGCGTGGGCACTCACCTGAGGACTACACTGTTAGATATGATCAGTCGCGAGCGTCGGGGAGAAGTCATCAATCGGTTGGCCGTTAAGAACGCTTGTCAGATGCTCATGCAGCTCGGCATCGACTCTCCGACCGTCTACGAGGAGGACTTTGAGTCTCATTTCCTCGCCCAGTCTTCAGAATTCTACCAGGTGGAAGGTCAGCATTTCCTGGCGGAGAACAGCGCGTCTGTGTACGTGCACAAGGTGGAACAGAGGATCAACGAGGAGGCCGAGAGAGCCACCCATTACCTAGACGAGTCCACCGAACCCAGAATTGTTGACGTGGTACAAGGGGAACTGGTAAAGAGACATATGAAGACCATTGTGGAGATGGAGAACTCGGGCGTCGTGCATATGCTACTCAGTCAGAAGATGGAAGATCTGCTGTGCATGTATAAGCTGATGGGGCGAGTCAAGGACGGCCATAAGACCATGTCGGACTGCGTGAGCAAGCACCTGAGAGCTGTGGGCAAAGGACTGGTGGAAGGAGAAGGCGGTGGCGCTGGGTCTCAGCAGCAGCCCGTGGGGAACGCCGTCACCTACATACAGAGCTTGTTGGACCTTAAAGATCGATATGACCGCTTTCTCAACGTCTCGTTCCTCAAAGACAAATTCTTCAAGAAAGTGATCAGCGCCGACTTTGAGTACTTCCTCAACCTAAACAAGCGCTCTCCCGAATATCTTTCGCTATTTATCGACGACAAACTGAAAAAAGGCGTCAAGGGATTGAGTGACGCTGAGGTGGAGCTTGTGCTTGACAAGGCCATGATTCTCTTCAGATTCTTACAAGAAAAAGACGCCTTCGAGGAGTACTACAAGCGTCACTTGGCACGGCGCCTGCTCAATCAGAAGTCAGCCTCTGACGACTCTGAGAAGATGATGATCAGCAAGCTGAAGTCCGAGTGTGGCTGCCAGTTCACCTCCAAACTCGAGGGCATGTTTAAGGACATGACCTTGTCCAATACGGTCAACGACGAGTTCAAGCAACACCTGGCCAATACCAACAAAAACTTGGGTGGAGTGGACCTGACGGTCCGTGTCCTCACGACTGGCTTTTGGCCGGGGCAGAATGCACCGCCGCCGGTCAATCTCTCCCGTGTGCCCGCGCACGCCTTCGAGGTGTTCAAGAACTTCTACTTGGCCAAACACAGCGGTCGTGTATTGACCTTGCAACCATCCACTGGCACAGCCGACCTCAATGCACTCTTTTTCGGCACCAGAAAAGGAGAAGAGGGCGAAGGGAGGGATGGTGCTTCCTCCTCCTCTAAAGCTCTCTCGAGTGGAGGCTCGTCGACCCCGAAGAAGCACATCCTGGCCGTCAACACTTACCAGATGTGCGTGCTGCTCCTCTTCAATCGTCGCGACACATACACCTACGACGAGATTCGTGAGGAGACGTCAATTCCTGACCGCGAATTGACCCGGGCCCTGCTACCCCTGGCAGTAGGCAAGGCAGCGCAACGTGTGCTCCTCAAATCTCCCAAGTCCAAGGACATTGAGGGTTCACACGAATTCTTCGTCAACGAATCCTTCACTTCCCAGTTCCACCGGGTCAAGATCCAGCAGGCGGCCAGTGGCGGTGCCTCTGGCTCTGGCGGTGCTCGCGGCGGAGCCGAGAGCGAGCCTGAGCGCTGCGAGACCCGCCGCAAAGTGGACGAGGACCGCAAGCACGAGATCGAAGCATGCATCGTGCGGATCATGAAGAGCAGGAAGACACTGAATCATAATCAGCTTGTGAGCGAGGTGGTGGAGCAGCTAAACTCGCGGTTCCAGCCCTCGCCCGTCGTCATCAAGAAAAGGATAGAAGGACTCATCGAGCGCGAGTACATGAAGCGGTCCGAGTCGGACAGAAGGACCTACGTCTACCTGGCTTAGACAGAGCTGATGATACAGACCAAAAATTCATTCGTGCAAAGAAATCTGTCGAATTTCCGATGGGAAAAAGAGAGAAAGAAACGAAAGATGGCGCATTTTTCGCAAAATTTTGCCCTAGCCTCCTGTCTTAGGGACAGCGGGAAGGTCCATGTTCTCTCGTTACTAAATTTGATGTTGCTTCAACATCATCTGTAGAAGTCTCAATGAAATTCAGCCTCGCCGTAATTCCACGCTAGTGCTACAGCGACTGCACGCATAGCAGTTATACAACCGAGGACAGGACTGACTTTAGGCAGTATAAAACCCCTCAGTATGATGCCGTCCCCACCAGACAACAGGACAGGTCTCGGAACTTCATAGAGATGGTCTCAGAAGTGCTCGCTCGTGATTGTCCCGGTGGGACTGCCTGCAGGACGGACAACAGGCAAGGAGTACTGTCTTTTCAGGTGCCCGAGCAGGAAGCTGATGCTTTATTAGCTGCAGCATCGTGTTCTGGTACCTGGGTGAGTCCTGCCTGCAGTCGATCCGGAACACTCGAGATAACAGATGAGATTCTTTTTCAGCGTCTCGGATAGATCGAATCTTGTGCCTGGTGGAGACAATTTAAGTGTGTGCGTTCCCTTTTGCGTACGACTGATCGCTAACTTTTTTTGAAAAATAAATTGTTTTTTAGGGAATATTTTTAGATCGATGACACAAGTACTGAATGCGTGTGTTCTCAGATTCTCCTACAGCACGGTCTTCGATCTTGTCCTAGGCAGCTTTCCTCTATTCTTCATCCTCCGCGTGGCTTCCCTGAGATGCTTTGGCTTGATTGGGCCGCTCTCCCCCAGCGACTCCATGTAGTCCAGAGCCTCCTCGATAACCTCACCCACAAAAACCTTGGAGATACCTGCCATTGAGATCACGACGTTCTGCCCCACGGAACAACCTAACGAGTAGTTGAGAGCGATAAGTGAGTAGTGCTGTTCAGGGTCCGCATACCTGTAATGGCCTGAATGACCCTCTTGATGGCTGCTTTAGGAAAGGCTGCCCGACGAAACATTTCATACCGGTCTAGTTGGTCTTCTGTGAAGTTGGACACCAGGACCCTGAGCCACAAAATATATAGAATCAGGCAATTAGTAGGACCATCTCGATCCTGATGAGAATTAGCCTCCTTACTGCATCCTTTCCCGTTCCTCTCGCTCTTGCTCTAGCTTCTTTTGTTCCTTGAGCTTTCGCTTGTCCTCCTCGCTTAGGTTGGCGCTGGCTTCCCTGGAGGGTGAGGGGGCCGCCGAGGAAGACGTGGGAAGCGCCAGCATATCTGCCGACGGCGACGAGCTGGTGGGCGATTTCTTGGCAACGGGCAGAGTCAAGTCTTCACCTGAAACAAGACGCTTGAAACACAGGCCCGTGAGAATCGACAGTCTGCGACGCACTCTTTCTCTGCTTTCTCTCCGGGTCGTCGGACTCGCGCGGTTGGGGAGCGTTGTGGTCTCTGTTGCCTCCTACGTTCACGTCTTCGTCTTCATCGTCGTCATCGTCGTCATCGGACCTCCGGCGCTTCAGCCCGAGCACGTGCGGGTCGTTTTCGGTCTTGATGGCATTCGCGTCGTTAGAGAAGGAAGACATCTTTCACTTACTTCTTCACTCCTGTTACAGAGGCTCAGTTAGAGAAGGCTCAGTAACTCCTATTTATTTATTTACTTGTGCAGCAGCGACCAGCCAAGCACCAGGAACTTTAGGAAATGAATCACGAAACCTCGATGCATAAAATATGCAATTGTCCACAGATGTGCCATTAGCACTCACATCAGTATGTGCAGAATGAAAGGACGCAATGCAATCCCCCCAAAATTCCACTCAAATTCCCAAAAGTAGTACTAGCCGTAGTATTTGGGCAACTGCAAGTCTGTGGAGTGTCAGTAGCAACAGCTTCACCCTGTCCACAAACTCTTTTACAAGTGCAGGCTGCATCTCTTCTACTGCACGCCTAGGAAAACAAATAGTAGGTCAAGACGGTGGGATCGTAGAATTCTTTATTTCCCGGATTCCGTGCATTTTCGGTTAAGACCGTGGTTGCCTCGTTGTTGCCTTGTGCGTTGCCTGATTTATCAAGGACGACCATCTGTTGTTCCCCCTCCTCAGACTGCCATTTATTTCTTCCTTGGTGCTTCATCCTTCACGACAGGTTTTCTAAAAAATTCTCACGCGATCACAACAAAGTAATCTTAACACATGATCAACCTAAGGAAGCATATACAATACTACATGCAAGTTTAATATTCATACTGTAAATATATTGTGTAATCTTTACTATAAGCAGCATCTACTTAAAAAGATTTGACTCGAAAGTCGGCGTTGTTGTCTGCATTACAATCACCCCTCCGAGACGCAGTGCCGCTAAGATAATACAGCATGTACTAGGCTAGATCGAAGGGTGGAATTCAATTCGGACGTATAAAATTAGTTACAAGATCAAAGGGTTTTTTTAATACAACCCTTGCCTCACAACTGTTAAAGTTTTGATATCATAGAATATAAATATGTCAGGTGACAAAAACTTAAATTCAAAGTGACCATGCTTATAACCAATTTCTAACAATTTTAACACCCTTTTAACGCAATTGAAATTGGAAAAAAGGGTTCTAAGCTAGCCTGAAGCATTGAAAGTTTTAAAAAATATTTATGATCAACCCTTGCGCAGAAAGACTAACACCCCCTTCACAGGGGCTGGGTTAAAAATGAATTTCTATAAAAGTCTTAGGTTATTTGACCTTAGGAACCTACACCAAATGCAGTCGGGCAAATTCCTTAATTCTAGCGAAGTCTTATGTATGGATACATAGTATGTTAAACATGAGCATAGAGAGGAATAAGCAAAAATTCTTTCATTTTTGTCTACTTCTTACATATCCTGAGAATCTGGTCGAAGTACAACATGTTTAAAAGTGTCGGCCGCTCCCTCCACTCATGCATATGCATAAAGTCACACCTTATCACACCCGTAGCCAGGTTAATGGATGCATGGGCACCTGCGAGATTCACCCCAACCTGGAGCAGCACGCGTGCTACCTGAGTCAGGAAGGTGTGCCTTAGGGGAGGCTCCTCAGGTGGAAGACTTTGAAAGTGTGGACGAACAGAAAGTGGCCGGATGGTAAGACAAAAAGAAGGAAAGTTGCACCAAACTGGTGGAGGAAGAGGCCCTTTTCTTGGCTCACACGATCGATGGATGTAAATTTACTGTCCGTGAAGCGCTTGTACTGTTAACGTAACAATGCTTAAGCACCTTGATGTGTGTGAGTTCTGCACTCGTGATTTCGTGCAATAACGCCCAGCTTGAGTAATGAATGCTCTCTTGACGCCAACCACTTCTATCAACGCGGAAACGGTATCATCGTCGCTGTTGCGCGTGCGCTCGTGCGCGTGTGCACGAAGCACATAAATACTCCGACGACAAAGAGGTCTACCTCAAGTCTCGTCGTTGTTCTCGTTCAAGAAGGACGTCAGGCGTTAAGCAGTGACATCTTTAGTTGAAACGATGAATTGCTACTCTCTGCAACTTCTCTGTCCGGTAAATTGCATAATATTTGCACACATACCTGTACGCACACACTTGACCCTTTTTTGCATTCACGTTGCCCCCCCACACACACGCACACACACACATAGAGAGAGAAGTTTATATAATAAACTTGTGCAAGTTACCTACACACCTACCGACGCACCCCTGACCTTTCGATTATCTACAGTTGGCAGCCTGTCTGCTGGCTGTGCTGGTCTCTGCCCAGAAGGAAGACCCGGATCTGTGTACGGTTCGGATTGGTCCTCTGAAGCGCACCAAGCACAGCGTCAGTGGCGACGTGTGCGCCTACGACCTGCAAACGATCATCATCGAGAACTTCACTTTCGACGGGTTGGGAGCCGGAGTCTTTATCAACATTGGTAATCCCGTCGACTCTAAGCTTGATGTTGAGCTTCGTCATCTGGTCTCCCATTTTTAGCTACCGAGGGTGCGACTCGCCATGAGTGGCTGTCCACCCGCAAGATCGTGCCTTACCCCAGCCCCCTTGACCCCAGACCGATCGAGCGCGCCTACAACGGAGAGACCCTGGTCATCACGCTGCCTGACGGCATCGACGTCACCCAGGTCAAATGGTTTTCCATCTGGTGTGAGATTTTCGGTATAAGTTTCGGAGAAATCAAGTTCCAGTGATGATGCGAATGTGGCGGGCCACACAAGTCTTATTTAAGCACTCAGTACAAATAAACGACTCTTCTCTCAAAAAGAACATCAGAGTTACTGCGCGCGAGTCGAAGCAGTCACTCCACGAACAACTGTACGTAGTGAAGTGGACCTTCTAACGGGTGCACCCTATGAGCGCTCTCGGGTCCGTGCTCAGGTTCCTCTAAGGTGGAACAGAGACGTCCAACGTCAAGAAGCCTCCCCCCCCAGTAAGGGATAAAGCGATGACGCCAAGCATTTCTGTCCTATACTGTACCGCTCTGTTCTATTCTGTACACATGCAGATAGGAAGATAGATACGTCGTCTACTGGTGTCTCGAGACGAGGGTAGGGTATGTGTATTTGTCTGCACGCAAGCGCCGGCTACAGTGGTGGGGCCGAGCTCGGGCCTGGACCCCAGCCCGACCAGCCCGAATCAATTTCCTAGATCCAAAGCTGGCTTTACTGCGTTGCCAGGGTATTGGCAGTGTATTGAGTAAGGCAAAGTCAGGGCACAAGCCCGGGTTCGGTCCTGGCCCGACCTGACGCCAACTGTTCGGCCTGACGCATTTCCCCCCCTCCCCCCCCCCCCTCCCAGTGTGGTAAAAACGATTGAGAGGAGCATCTGCGCACATGCCGACGTGCACGCCGTGTTAGGACTACTCCATCGGATCGGCATTCTCAGCACTGGCCAGAGAAGTCATCTGGATAAGGTGTGCGCGCGTGGTGTCTGCGTTACACGTGCGAAGTCAAAATAGCATGGAAGAAAATTTGCACGATTGCACTATTTGGTCTTATCGACCGTCCTTCACCCCACCCACGGCTTAGGGTGCGGTCACACTGGCACAGTTGAGCAACGGCAACACTACACACGTCGCGCGCCACGTTCTCACGTACTCGCTTAACGGCGCTACAGCGCCGACGCGACACGATCCAGACAGTTGGTCACGGTGTAAACGAGTCCTTAGACAACATCGGCGCTGTCACAAAAACTCACAATCGCGACTTGCGAACATTTGGCTGCCCACCAGACAGGTTAAATTGTTTTGTCGTTAGTTTGCCGTCAGTCTCGTCAGTATCAGGAAAAAGAATGGACGCCAGTGCGACGACTAGAGCGCTGTTGAACTCTCAGTATCATCAGGGTCTTTTAAAAGTCAGCTGGAAGCTGATAGAGCACAAAATCAACCTGCAAGAAGGTAATTTACATCCATACGTAAGTCAATTCATGCTACGTCCGGCCTTCAATGACTCCACAAACTGTTTCAGTTATGGGCAAAGATGTCCAGAGCTTTTACGCGATCTATCAAGACTTGACTTTGGAAGATCTTGCTCGCCCTTCCTGGTGCCACGATGCCAGAGGAGTGGTGCCAGTTATTCGAAAGGTTATGGCCATGCTGCTTTTTCTTTCTGACCACTCCTTACCCACGTCAATGATGTCTACAAACTTCTCTTTCACTGTCGACCGCACCAGGTGCTGAATCTCTTTGGCAAGCCTGCGATGCTGCACGAGTACCTGTGCGTGCTGGGCAGGATGCACGATTTCGCTGGCGTCGACCAACGCTACCTCGATGCATTCGCGGCTTTCCTCTCTGATCGCATTCAGGTAAACACAAATTTGTCGTGCTTTATGAAGTCAGCGTCAAATATATTCATATAATGTTTACGTCTACGTTGGTAGATGCGCATGCGTGATTCACTAAAATATGAATGTGACGGATAATCACGTGTCAAAGCCAACACGTCAGAAATTCACGCTGGACTGCGTATGTCCATTTTGCAAGCTCAAACAGTTAGTCCTGCTCCCTCAGAGGCAGGCATATGCGGATTCATTGTGAACCGGCATCACCAGAGGATGCTGACAACTTGGGTGGAGGTGCTCAACAAAAAAAGGGTGCCACATAACCACACTATATAGCTGGATAAGTGATTTTCTCGAACTGCATCAAATTGTACGCTCAGGCCATGAATCCGAACAAAAGTAACGACGGCAACACTTGAAGTCGTCCAAAGCCTCCTCACAACCGTGCAATGTACACCGAAAATAGCACTACTGTGTACGATTTGATGCGGACCCTCCAGTAGTTTCATTTGAGCAAGGCTGGACCGGACAACGTCGGGTGCTCTCAGCTACACTCCATAAAGGGTGACGTGGAGGACCAGAGAGATTAACCGAACATGGCTAAATGATGAGAACCGTGTTGAGGACAAAAAAGTGTCATTAAAAAGTGGTGAAGGAGTTGTATCTCCAGTCTAATCACTCTGTATATGCATTCAGACTCTCGGTGGCCCGTTGTTGGGTCACCCTCCCCACGGTCTTTGGGACGACCAAGTTGTACTGACCTGGCGCCACTTTCTCGCCATGGTGGCAGCAGGCATGAAGAAGGGCTACGTCAGGAGGAACCTCCTGACCAGACATAACGCCATGCTCACGGAACAGAAGAACGCGATCGTCGAGGTGAGATGAACACCGTAAGATAGGCTCTAGTCGGAAGGGACGTACTATACGCGTACGTACTGTGTAAGTGAAAAAGTTTCCGGTTCTTTTACGTCTCCGTTCACCGTCAGTCTTGATGACTCACACTGTGCACTCGGTCGTGACTTGACATTTCTTGAAGGTCTGGGGAACAATGCAGGCCAACATCCTACACTACCTGGGCAACACGCTGCTCCTTCCCCTTGTCATGCGTAGCAATCGAGTCATTTCTCGGTATAAACCAATACCACTGCAGATATGACTGCAGAGAACATAACAGTACCT